>Ga0247813_10000021_pt1 | contig 298203 bp, 285 predicted proteins | sample UWRJL169409C1_FD_180719 | JGI IMG/M metagenome (GOLD analysis project Ga0247813, IMG submission 180719) | Plant litter microbial communities from Arlington Agricultural Research Station in Wisconsin, United States - UWRJ-L169-409C-1 | ecosystem: Environmental > Terrestrial > Plant litter >...
AAAGAGCAGAATCTGTAAAAGCTTATTTAGTATCTCAAGGTGCTAATGCTTCTAGAATCGAAGCTACTGGTTACGGTCCTGATCAACCTATTTCTTCTAACAAAACTGCGACTGGTCGTCAAGAAAACCGTCGTGTAGAATTTACATTATACTAATCTTTATTTAGGCGATCTTAACTAACTGTAAGATCACCTCAGTAAATAAATGCAGTTAAAAAATATCTTAACTGCATTTATTTTATCAAATGGTCTGGCGAAAGCAAACCCCATCTAAAATAACCCACCATGAAAAAAGAATTCCCATTTTATATTAAAGCGCCAGTAATTATGCTTGGCCTGGTTATCGCTGTGTTTATCCTCAGCGTACTTCGGGATATTCTGGTTCCCCTGGCTTTCGCAACACTCATCGCCATATTATTGAATCCCTTATCCGTAAGGCTGGAAAGAAAATTACCAAAAATCCTTTCCATATTAATTTCGATGATCATTGCACTATTGGTTGTAGTTGGAATCGCTTATTTCCTATCATCGCAAATCGCACACTTCTTTGATAATGTTGACGCCATGAAGCAGAAATTTACAGAGCTGCTTTATAACACACAGGCCTGGCTGGAAAAAACTTTCGGCATTGGCTCTAAAAAGCAAGTGCAGATGATTAAAGAGGCAGCCAACAACAGTAAAGCGGTTATTGGTCAAACTCTAAGCGGTGCATTGGGCATATTAAGCGTAGTTTTTTTAATTCCGGTGTATACCTTCCTCATCATGCTTTACAAGACTTTGATCCTCAATTTTTTCTATGAGGTTTTCTCTACCGAGAATCAGCAAAAAGTTGGTGAAATTCTTGCAGAAACCAAAGCAGCTATTCAAAGTTATATTGTTGGCTTGTTAATAGAAACCGGAATTGTTGCGGTGATGAATTCTTGTGCATTATTGATTCTTGGCGTACCAAACGCCATTCTAATCGGTGTGATTGGAGCAATCTTAAACCTACTTCCTTATATAGGTGGAATCATTGCTATTGCATTGCCAGTATTAATGGCCACTGTATCTTTTGATGGATATACGACTCAACTACTAATTATTGCAGCCTATGCGCTCATCCAGTTCATTGATAATAATTTACTGGTTCCAAAAATTGTTTCATCAAAGGTACAGATCAATGCATTGGTATCTATCGTTATTGTACTTATGGGCGCAGCCGTATGGGGCGTGCCAGGGATGTTTTTGTCGATTCCTTTTATAGCGGTGCTTAAAATTATATTCGACAGAATTGATGAATTAAAACCTTGGGGGAAATTACTTGGTGATAATATCCCTACTGAACATCTGGGGCAGCTAAAAAGGCTAAGAAGAGGAAAAACGCAATTGGCAAAAAACTCTTAGGATAAATTAAAGACAAAAATAAAATGACAGCTGGAAAAAAAATTATATCAATTGTAGTCGCAATCGCTATATTAGTTATAGGAGGATTAATCTATTACAATTATTTCTTTGTATTTGGAGAAGGTGTTAAAGCTGGTGAATTAAACTATATCGTTAAAAAAGGGTATGTATTTAAGTCATATGAAGGAAAGCTCATTCAAAGCGGCATCAAATCCAGGCAGACAGGGACACTACAAAATAATGAATTTGAGTTTTCGGTTGGCGACAAACAAATTGCAGAGCGCATGATGGGCAACAGTGGCAAGTTTTATGAACTGCATTATAAAGAATATAAAGGTAGCTTACCTTGGCGAGGTTACAGCCGTTACGTTGTAGATAGCATTTATTCTGTAAAAGATCTGCCCCAGTAGCAATGCCTCATGTATAAAATCAATCCGAACCAACCTTATGTTAGTTCGGATTTTTTTTTGCGTTAGTCCGGAAATTTTTTCCGGACGCTTATAACTATGGATTTATAATCTATCTTCATGATGATCAACAATTAAGTTTGTTTATAGAATCTTTTTCGCTAAAGCCCGAAGAAAACAAGATTAACCTTGCGTTAGTCCGGAAATTTTTTCAGGACGCTTATAACTATGGATTTATAATCCATCTTCATGATCAACAATTGAGTTTGTTTATAGAATCTTTTTTGCTGAAGCCCAAAGAAAACAAGATTAACCTTGCGTTAGTCCGGAAATTTTTTCCGGACGCTTATAACTATGGATTTATAATCCATCTTCATGATCAACAATTGAGTTTGTTTATAGAATCTTTTTTGCTGAAGCCCAAAGAAAACAAGATTAACCTTGCGTTAGTCCGGAAATTTTTTCAGGACGCTTATAACTATGGACTTATAATCCATCTTCATGATCAACAATTGAGTTTGTTTATAGAATCTTTTTTGCTGAAGCCCAAAGAAAACAAGATTAACCTTGCGTTAGTCCGAAAATTTTTTCCGGGCGCTTATAACTATGGATTTATAATCCATCTTCATGATCAATAATTGAGTTTATTTATAGATCTCTCTTGCTGAAGACTAAAAGATAGAGGATAAAAAATCCTCAGTAAAATAAGTCAGGATAAAAAATCCTGACCAACGTATTCTACGCTAGCGCCGCAAATAAAAATCCAGATCAACGTATTTCATACCAAATAGTTATCCTTATTCATTTAGCCATAATTTAAAAGGAAATATGAAATACGCCATACATTCACACTCAAATATTTAGTACATTTATAAACATTATAATCGAAAAATTGTATATTAATATATCATTATGCGATATTAGTATATTAATTTAATCACCACTAAATGAGGTTTCAGCATCAAAATATCCTGGTTATAGGAGGCAGTTCGGGCATAGGCCTAAATCTGATTAAATTATTAACCAGTGAAGGCGCTACTATTTACGCCGCCTCCAGAAGTCGCTCAGAAGAATGGCCTGCAACCTTAAACTACCAGGAAATGGATGTGATGCAAGGTGTGGAATCATTAGCTTCATTCTTACCTGATGAGCTGCACGGCTTGGTATATTGCGTGGGAAATATTAACCTTAAGCCATTTAACAGAATTTCAGAACGTGATTTGATTGATGATTTTAGACTTAATGTTGTAGGTGCAGCCTTGTCTATACAACAGGCCTTAAAATCCTTAAAAAATGTTCCTTCAGCTTCCATTGTGCTGCTGAGTTCTGTCGCTGCTAAAACAGGCATGGGTTTTCATTCTAGTATTGCTTCTTCTAAGGCTGCGGTAGAAGGACTTGCACTGTCATTAGCTGCCGAACTGAGCAGCAGTCAAATTCGGGTGAATGTAGTTTCCCCTTCCTTAACCAATACACCATTAGCAGCCAAATTACTCAACACGCCCGAAAAAATGGAGGCATCGGCAAAAAGACATCCGATTGGAAAATTCGGAGAACCAAAAGATATCAGCGCCGCAATTGCCTTTTTGCTTTCAGAAGACAGCAGCTGGATCACGGGCCAGATTATTCCAGTTGACGGGGGCATAAGCAATTTAAAAACCAATTTTTAACAAAACCTAATGATGTACAACCTGATTAATGAATTGGTAACCTTAGTTAAAACATATGAAAGCAGTGTAGCAAATCCTGCCGAAGATCTTCATGCCTTCCGTAAATGGTTAAGTATCCACTTTGAAGATGAACAGTCATCATTAACGACAGATCCAAATTGGGCCGGTAAAGACAATGGAAGATCTGCCGATAGCGTGATCAACACTTCACTGGTGCACTTATACAGATATGCCAAGATCCACGCCAAGGCTGCAATTACCGATAGCGCATTCTCTACGCCCGACGAATTTATTTACCTGATTAGCTTGGTTTCTGGTGGAAGCATGAGTAAAACAGAACTGATTAAACAAAATATCCACGATAAGCCGGCAGGATCACTGATTATTAAAAGACTGCTTGATAAAGGATTAATTGAACAGCAATCATCAGATCAGGATAAACGAAGTAGAATGGTACAGGTTACCCCCAAAGGCAGTGATCATTTGAAACAAAGTATGGATAAGATCAGACTTGCTTCAGCTCATGTAACGGAGCCGCTTTCTTCAAAAGAGAAAAAGGAACTGATTACCTTATTACTCAAACTGGAAGACTTTCATCAATCACAACTGGCAGAAAAGATGTAACATTTATGGCCATAATTCATTTTGACAGCCACTTTTTACGATTATATAATTTTTGCTTCAGCCCATCCATTTAGAAAAAATGAAAACCATCTTTGATAAAGTATCTGCAGAATGCAGTAAAATAGTAACAAAAAATTATAGCACCAGTTTTTCATTGGGCATTCAGTTTCTTGGCGAAAAGCTTCGGAATCCTATCTATGCCATATATGGTTTTGTGAGGCTTGCCGATGAAATTGTAGACAGTTTTCACGATTATGATAAGGTAGCGCTACTCACTAAATTTAAGAGAGACTGTTACGAAGCCATCAACGATCGAATCAGCCTGAATCCTGTACTGAATGCTTTCCAGGAAGTGGTAAACACCTATGAAATAGACGTTGAGCTGATTGACCTTTTTCTACAAAGCATGGAAATGGATCTTCAAAAGGAAGTCTATACGCCTGAAAAATATGAGCAATATATCCTGGGCTCTGCACAAGTGGTAGGTTTGATGTGCCTGCATGTTTTTACAGAAGGCAATAAAATAACCTATGAGCGCTTAAAGGAATCAGCCATGAAACTTGGCTCTGCCTTTCAAAAGGTAAATTTCTTAAGAGATGTAAATGCAGATTTTTATGTATTAAGCCGAACCTATTTCCCGAATGTAGATTTATCCGTATTCACTACATCCGAAAAAACCATTATCGAAAAGGAAATTAGTGCAGAATTTGATGCTGCCCTGAATGGTATCAGGCAATTACCTGCTTCATCAAGAAAAGGTGTGTATCTGGCTTATATTTATTATAGAAGGCTTTTTGATAAAATCAGGAAGAAAACAGCCACACAGATTATGGCCGAGCGGGTCAGGATTTCTAATGTTCAGAAATTTACGCTGATGTTTGGCTCTGTACTAAGAAGCAGATACAATCGGATATAGATGAGAGTGTGAAAACACAACTGAAATGTAAAATTAACTTAAACAAGAATTGATGATGATCGATACCAATACATTTTCCCTTACAGAGATAGATCGGATTATTGAAATGGCTTGGGAAGACCGGACCACCTTTGATGCCATTGAGTTACAATTCGGACTGAAGCACCAGGAAGTGATTGCTTTCATGAGAAAACAAATGAAGGCCAGTAGTTTTAAAATGTGGCGGAAAAGAATGGGAAACAGATCAACCAAACATGCCGCATTAAGAAGCCAAAATATCAGCCGTTTTAAATGCGACCGTCAAAGAAACATCAGCCATAATAAGATTAGTAAAAGATAGCATATGGCAACGCTCCATTTCACAACAGATTATCCCTCAATTCTAAAGAAAATTAAAGAAATAGATCCTTTGCAATATGCAAAAACGAGAAATTTCATTAATGGATCGGTGAGTTATCTTTCTCCATATATTTCAAGAGGAGTAATTAGTCTGAAACAGGTACAGCAGGAAGTAATCAACAAAGGCTTTGGATTGGAAATTACGCAAAAATTTTTGCAAGAATTGGCCTGGCGTGAATATTATCAACGCATTTGGCAAGTTAAAGAAGATTTAATCTGGGAAGATCTGAAACAACCGCAACCTGATTTTTCACATCAAGAGCTAATGGCTTCAGTGATAAACGCTGAAATGGGCATCAATGCAATTGATCAGCAAATTAAAAACCTATATCATTCAGGCTACATGCACAACCATGTTAGAATGTACGTAGCTTCCATAGTATGTAATATTGGTAAAACCCACTGGCTACAGCCTTCAAAATGGTTGTATTATCATTTATTGGATGGAGATATTGCCTGTAATACAGCCAGCTGGCAGTGGGTGTCTGGTGCTTTTGCATCAAAAAAATATTATTGCAATCAAGAAAACATCAATAAATACACTGGCAGTGATCAGCTTAATACATTTTTAGATAAAACTTATGAGGAGTTGCCAACATTGCCAGTTCCCGATGAGCTAAAGGAACGTATGATTTTACAATTAAAAACTCCTTTGCCCGAAACACCATTTCCTACCGTTGATTTAAATAAGCCAACCCTAATTTACAACAGCTATAATCTTGATCCTGTGTGGAGGTCAGATCAACATGTAAATCGGGTATTGTTATTAGAACCATCTCATTTCTTGAAATATCCAGTCAGTGAGAAGGTGATGAACTTCATTATAGATCTTTCGAAAAATCTCCCGGGGATTCAAATCTATACCGGAGAGATTTCGGATTTAACATCCTTGTATGAAAACAGTCAGCAATCGTTAGATGAATTTTTTATTTCCAAGGCGCATCCTGCGTTTGGCCATTATCCGGGTGTTAAAGACAGTTACGACTGGATGTTTCCTGAAGTAACGGGTGAATATCCTTCTTTTTTTAAATACTGGAAAAAATGTAAGCCTTACCTTGACCAAATGATGGAAGAAAGCCAATCACTTTAATCATGATCAAAGAAACCAGTAATATACCAGCAGCGTATATCATAATTAAACAGACCTTAATTTAGGCATCTATTTAATATTCAGCGATCATCCCGTAATCATGAAGAAAAAATACCAGACCCTCCGGCTTATACTCGGTGATCAACTTAACCTAAAACATTCATGGTTTTTAAAGGCTGACCCATCTATCCTTCATGTAATGATGGAAGTAAAAACCGAGACTAACTATGTTTGGCACCATATTCAAAAGGCCTGTGCTTTTTTTGCAGCGATGGAAGATTTTGCTGCAACCATCAATAGCAAAGGATTTGATACTCTTTACCTCCGCCTGGATGATCCTGATAACAAACAAAGCTTTTCAGAAAACCTCAGTGAATTGATTAAAAAGTATGGTATTGAAGCATTTCATTACCAGCTTCCGGATGAATACAGACTGGATCAGGAGATGAATGATTTTTGCCGTAACCTTGATATTCCCTGGTGTAGTTTCGATAGTGAACATTTTTATACCAACAGAACGGAACTGGCAGATTTTTTTTCGCAGAAGAAAGAACTGATTATGGAAAGTTTTTATAGGGCAATGCGGGTAAAACACCAGATTTTAGTTAATAATGATCATGATCCGGAAGCAGGGAAATGGAATTTTGATGTAGAAAACCGAAAAAAACTACCAAAGAACCACAAACCTAATCCCCCATTGCTGTTTGATAATGATGTAAGAAAGCCTTACGACCGGATTATTAAAGCTAAGGTGAAAACCATAGGCCATATCGAACCGCAATATTTACAATGGCCGATAAACAGAACACAATCACTTCAACTTCTTCACTATTTCTGTGAGAACTGCCTGCCGCTATTTGGCACTTTTCAGGATGCAATGCATACAGATGAATGGTCACTTTATCATTCCCGCCTATCATTTAGCATGAACACGAAGTTAATTTCGCCCATGGAAGTCGTGAATACAGCTTTGGTTACATGGGAAAAGAATAAAAAATCGATCGCCCTGAATCAGATTGAGGGCTTCATCAGGCAGATTTTAGGCTGGCGAGAATACATGCGGGGGATTTACTGGATGAAGATGCCTGAATTTGAAACACTCAATTACTTCAATTACAACAAAAAACTTCCATCATGGTACTGGACAGGTGAAACCAAAATGAACTGTTTAAAGCATTCCATTTCTCAATCTTTGAATCATGCCTATGCCCACCATATTCAACGCTTAATGATTACCGGAAATTTTGCACTTCTGGCTGGCATCAATCCCAATGAAGTGGATTTCTGGTATTTGAGTATTTATATCGATGCCATACAATGGGTAGAAATCACCAATACACGAGGCATGAGTCAGTATGCTGATGGTGGAATCATCGGGTCGAAACCTTACACCGCATCAGCAAACTATATCCACAAAATGAGTAATTACTGTGAAAGTTGTAAATACGATCGCAATGATAAAGTGGGAGAAAATGCCTGCCCATTTAACAGTTTATATTGGGATTTCCACGACCGCCACAGAGAAAAACTTCAGCATAACCACCGCCTTTCAATGGTTTATCGCCTTTGGGATAAAATGAACCCTGAACTCAAATCAGCAGTTTTACAGCGGGCGAACGATTGTTTAGAAAATCTGGATCATTTATAAAAAGATTAGTAAAAACATTGGGGCTGTAGATGGTTAATGTAATCTAATCATTTTATCACATCAACCTCCACAAAACTATCATTGAAAATTGTTTGAGTGGCTTTTATATAATCAGCTTCTGTAGCTTTATAAGGATTTTCTACAAACTTTTGTGGGTTCCGTGCGAATAATGGGAAAGCTGTACTTTGCACTTGAATCATCAATCGGTGGCCCTTTTTGAAAGTATGCAACACATCCTGCAAACGGAAATTTACATCTGTTTTCTGATTGACCACTAAGGCTTCCGGCTTTTCAAAACTATTGCGGAAACGGGCAGGCATAATTTCTGAACGAACCATTTGCCAGTAATTACTTAAGATGATATTTTTATTAGGCATGTACGGATTGTTCGGTTCGTCAGCAGGGTAAACATCAATCAGTTTCACAATAAAATCTGCATCCGTTCCGGTAGTGGCAATTTTAAGGTGCGACATGATTTCTCCGCCAAGTGTGATATCATTTTCCAGAATATCTGTCTGAAATACCAATACATCAGGCCTGCGACCAGCAAAGCGTTGATCTTCACTCATGTAATTATGAGGGGTGAAACCCAACGTAGTGGTTAAATCTTCAGTATAAGGAACAGGTTTGGCGGGGTCACTGATGTAATCTACAGATCCTGTTTTAGCTGGAGCTGTCATGCTCAGTTTACCGTCTGCACCTAGATATAATTTTTGCTTGATGGCTTTTTCAGCTGGCCATTTCGCAAAGGTTTCCCACTCTTTTTTACCTGTATCAAACATATAAGCTTCAGGTAAACCAGAATTTTTATCGCCATTCCCTTTTAAAAAGTGGTTGAAGAATTTCAGCTCAATTTCCTTTTGATAGAAGGTAGCGATGCTATCTCCAAAATAAACATTGCTGTGCATGGTATGGCCTGTTTCGCGGCTCCATCGGCCATGCCCAAACGGTCCCATTACAATGGTGTTATAGGCATTTGGATTTTTCTTCTCAATACTTTTATAAATATTTAGCGGGCCGGATAAATCTTCTGCATCGAACCAGCCTCCAACCACCATCACAGCTGGTTTAATGGTGCTGTAATGTTTCAGTAAACCACGTTTCTGCCAGAATTCATCATAATTTGGATGGTTTACAGTTTCCTGCCAGAAAAAATTGTCTTTATAATATTTATCTGCATTGGTTAATGGGCCTAAATCTAAAGCAAACTGATAACCATCTTTGGTTTTCGGATTGATCATTTGATTATTATACCATGGCCTGGAAGTGGTATCTTTTTTCTGAACACCAAATAAAGGAAAAGTAGAAAAATAGCTTTGCAGGAAAGCACCATTGTGGTGAAAATCGTCGAAAAAGAAATCTGAAATTGGTGCTTGCGGAGAAGATGCTTTTAATGCCGGATGATTACTTAAAATACCAGCGGCAGTATAAAAACCAGGATAAGAGATTCCCCATTGCCCCACTTTACCATTATTGTAGGCTACATTTTTAACCAGCCAGTCAATGGTGTCATAAGTATCAGATCCTTCATCCACATCTTTTTTAGTTTTTTTGTTATCGATTACGGGTGTCATGTTGGTCCAGGTGCCTTCACTTTTCCAACGGCCACGCACATCCTGCATCACTACAATATAGCCATCTTTCATCATTAAATCAGACGGACCTAAACGGGCCGGGATCTGGTCTTCGCCATAGGGCGCAACGCTGTAACAGGTGCGCTGCATAATCATCGGATACTTTTTACCTGCTGCGGCATCTTTAGGGGTATAGATTGCGGTGAAAAGTTTCGTGCCATCCCGCATGGGGATATACACTTCTTTTTTCGAGTAATGGGTTTTAGCGTAGTTCGCATCACCTTGCGCAAAGGCGGTTGATGCGGAAAGTAGCAATATGATGAACTTTAGGTATTTCATTCTGTGTTATTTTAGTACTGAAACGGTAATAAATGAACTATTGTGTACATCATGATAAATTTTGTGTGTGGCCTTCTGAAAATCAGCTGGTTCAGCCTGATAAATATCCATGAATTTCTGAGGATTACGATCTGCCAATGGAAACCATGAATTCTGAATCTGAATCATGATTTTATGTCCTTTTTTAAAAGTATGTGCCACATCCGGTAGTGGATAATTTACTTTTGTAATTTCTCCTGGTGTGAAGGGCTCAGGCTTTTCAAAACTATTGCGGTATTTTCCACGCATAATTTCACCGCGAACCAGCATTTCATATCCACCCATAATTAAATTTTTAGGGTTTGGTGTTGGGTTTGGCGTATCTTCCGGGTAAACATCAATCAATTTCACTACATAATCAGCATCAGTTCCGGTAGTAGAAACAACCAGGTTGGCCAAAACCGGGCCTGTAATGGTGATATCTTCCGTAAGTGCATCAGTTTGATAAGTTTTAACATCAGGTCTGCGGGCTGCAAAACGCTGATCGTCTATCATGTATTCTCTGGTACGTTGCGCCTGAACCCCATCCTGATAAGGTACCGGGTGATTCGGATCACTTACATATTCATCCCAGCTATCGGTTCTGCCTACTTTTTCAAAACTCAGTTTCCCGTTAGGTTGTAAATACAGTTTTTTATCTTCTGTCTCTTTTGGCGGCCAGCTGGAAAACTTTTTCCATTCGTTTGAACCCGTTACAAAAATATTGGCTTCAGCAGGATTGAAGTCGCCTTCGCCTTTTAAATAGTGTTTAAAGAAAGGTAATTCGTATTGTTGCTGATAATCAATACTAGTGGTTTTGCCAAATTGTATATTCCCTAAAAAAGAACCATCACTCCGCACCCATCCGCCATGGTACCAGGGGCCTGCAACCAGAATATTATTGGCTCCAGGATTTTGCTTTTCAATCGCTTTGTAAGTGGCGAAAGTTCCATAAGCATCTTCCGCATCAAAGAAACCACCAACCACCATTACGGCAGGTTTAACATTGGTTAAATGAGGGGTAATCAATCTCGCTTTCCAGAAAGTGTCCAGGTTAGGATGTTTGAAGAGGTCATTCCAGAATACGATGCTATCCGCAAAATACTTCTCCTTCAGGTTTTTAACCGATCCAGCTTCCAGGTAGAAGCGGTAATTATCCTGAATCGGGAATTTAAATCCTTTCGGGCCTTTATCTGGCGTAATGGGCTGCGGCCGTGGTACCCCGAAACCACCCATAAAGCTGAAAGCATCCATTAAAAACAAGGTTCCGCGGTGATGGAAATCATCGCCCATAAACCAATCAGTTACCGGTGCCTGTGGTGATACCGCTTTCAGGGCTGGATGTGAATTGGGTAATGCAGCTGTGGAATAGAACCCTGGATAAGAAATTCCATAAATTCCGGCATTGCCGTTATTGCCTTTAACATTTTTCAGCAACCAGTCGATGGTATCGTAAGTATCGGTGCTTTCATCAATATCTTTTTTTCCTTTTTTGGTAGCTTGCGGACGGATATCGGCAAAAGTTCCTTCGCTCATCCAGCGCCCGCGTACATCCTGATAAACAAAGATAAATCCTTCACGCATCATCGCCGGAAAATTACCCAAACTTAATTTATATTGATCCGCTCCATAAGGTGCTACAGTATAGGGAGTTCTATTAATTAAAAAGGGATATTTTTTGGTCTGATTTTTAGGTATATAGATGGAAGTAAAAAGTTTAACTCCATCCCGCATCGGAATTTGCCGCTCTATTTTCGTGTAGTTTTCTCTAACGTATGCAGAATCTCTTTGCTGAGCCAGTAGTTCATTAGAAAAAAACAGGAAAAATAAGAAGCATAAAAATCTGGAAAAGTTCATTTAAGTGTCTTTTAGGAATAAAATTTAAATATAGAATATTAGAAATTGATTAGAAAAAACATCCCGTAAATAGTTTGTTAATATTTAAAAAGAAGGTTCGTCATTACTTTATCAAAATTTATTTAATATATATATGGAGATAATCTTTTGCCTGATTTCATCGTCATATAAATAATTGAATCAACATAAGATGAAAAGGTTATTAAACAAAGGTTTTATTGTCTTCGCTGTAGCAGTGATGATGGCATTAGTAAGCGCTGAAAATGTTTCTGCCCAAAGACCAGGAAGGGGCGGTGGTGGCTTTCATGGCGGTGGCAGATCGGGTTCGTTCTCAGGCTCAAGAGGAGGTGGATCATTTTCAAGGCAATCTGCTATGCCGGGCAGAGGTTCATTTGCACCACATACAAATAATAGTAGCTTCAGATCAAATCGCTCTACCTATGTATATAACCGAACTGTTTATAGAGGTGGTGTAGGATTTCGGGGTTATAGGCCTGGTTTTGGCTACCACTATGCTTACGGTAGACCATATTATCGCCCTTACTTTAGTTACTACAATTACTACAGGCCATTTATCGGTTTCAGAATAGGTGTTTTGCCTTATGGCTATTATCCATTTTACTTTGGTGCAAACCAGTTTTATTACTCTGGAGGATTATTTTATCAGCAAAATAATAATCAATATGAAGTAGTTGTTCCACCCGTGGGTGCAGAAGTTCCAAATTTACCTGAAGATGCAAAACTGGTAACCATTAATAATGTTGATTATTATGAGTATAAAGGAGTTTATTACACGCAGTCACAAAATGCTGATGGCAAAACTGTTTATGTTGTAGCTGGTAAAGACGGTGTTTTGAACACACCAAATGGTACTGTTGATTCGCATCAGATTGGCGATATGATTAATCAGCTCCCTGAAGGTTGCCGGGAAGTAACTATTAAAAATGAAAAATATTTTGTTTCTCCTGATGATATTTATTACGAAGAAGTTGTAGATGGCAATAACATTACTTACCGGGTAATTGGTAAGTTGTTTTAAGGAAGATACGTTGTACAAAGCCGCTTCAATTCAGATTGAAGCGGCTTTGTTTTAACCATTAATAACCTGAATTCAATTAATAACATGCCATACAATGATATTTGAATAGGTTATCATATTTAAACCACCCCGCCCATTCTCCTCTTTCAGAGCGGTGGTCGTAGACCAGGGTGTTAAAACAATTATCAAATTCAGATTTATAATGTCTAAATAGTAAAAGGTGATTCGGAATTGCATTGCTGATTGAATTTATTAACTCCTTTTCTATACTTTTACGAATAACTTATTCCGGTTTGAAAACACTATCCCCAAGATTTTTCATTTTGTACCTTTCTATTATCGCAGGGCTATCTTCCTGTACGGCTAATAGAATTTTATCTGATAATCACAAACGTCAATCGATTTCATCCATCAAATTTCTGAATGAATACATTTTGCCGCTCAATGATACTTTCAAAAACACCGTAGTTGGCGGTTTATCAGGGATAGATTACGATGTCAAAAACAACCAGTATTACATCATCAGTGATGATCCCTCACAGTTTAGTCCGGCCAGGATTTATACGGCCAGGATTGATATTCGAAACGATAAAATAGACACCATCAAATTTACTAATGTTACCTTCAACCTTCGGGAAGATGGCTCGAGATATCCCAAATATCAATATGGTACCAATATTAAAGCCGATGGCGAATCAGTTCGTTATAACCCTTTAAAAAATACGCTCGTTTGGAGTAATGAAGGAGAAAGATTGTTTCGTAAAACCGATACTACTCTGGTTCAGCCTGCACTGACCTTCATCTCTACTGCAGGAAAATTTTTGGATACTGTGCCTTTGCCTTCTGGCTTTCACTTTAGCAAGCAGGAATATGGTGTGCGGAAAAATGCCTTTTTTGAAGGCATAACCTACGCTAATCATTTTAAAACGTTATATGCCAGCCTGGAAGAGCCTCTTTATCAGGATGGAAAACAATCTCATTTTGGATATGATAAAGCCTTAACCCGAATACTTAAATTCGATGTGAAGAACAAAAAAAATACAGCCCAATATGCGTATAATCTTGATGCCTTGCCTATTCAACCCACTGTAGAAAGCGATTGGAATATTAACGGCATCTCAGAAATTTTAGCCGTAAACGATCATACACTGATGGTAATGGAAAGGGCCTGGGCAAAAGGGCGAGACGATCATTCTTTTGTTAAGCTTTATTTGGTTGATTTGAATCAGGCAGAGAATGTGATTGATAATCCATCCTTTGTAAAATCACCGCCAAAACCTTTAACTAAGAAATTGCTTTTTGATTTTGATACGTTAAATATGCATATCGATAATATTGAAGGGGTAACATTTGGGCCTAAATTATCAAACGGACATCAGAGCTTGATTTTTTGTGTAGATAATAATTTTGGTAAAGCACAGATCCAACAGTTTTTTCTGTTTGAAGTGATGCCGTAACCCGAAGTGAGGAATAGAAAAGAAATCTTGAAATCTAGCCATCGGTGTAATCACCTTGGAGAGGTCAGTTTTAAGAAAACATTATAATGGTATTAAATAGCGTGCGAAAATCGTCATTGCGAAGCCAATTTCTTTATTGGATGAAGCAATCTTTATAGTAGGACGCTGATATGAAAGATTGCTTCGTTGTTCCTCCTCGCAAAGACGCCTCCTCTATTATAACTTCTGAATGATAAGGAAAATAGTTAAAAAAAATATAATGAGTAAAATAAAAGCGTTGTTGTTTGATTTAGATGGGACATTAATCGATTCTGAAAAGTTTCATTTTGATTGCTGGAATGAATTTTTACATCCTTATGGAGTAACTCTTGAACTTAAAGACTGGCTAACCAATTACGCCGGAATTCCATTGCCTCAAAATGCAAAAACCTTAATAGATCGGTATAAAATTGATACAGATTTAGCCGACTTCATTGCCAAACGAGAGCAATTAACCTATGAAGGATTTAAAACGAAAGATATTACCCTTATGCCTTTTGCATTGGAATTTGTTCAGTTTTTTTATGAAAAGAGGCTTACACTCGCAGTGGTAACGGCCAGTCCAAGAGTAGATGTAGAAGCTGTTTTCGAACGCAATGGTTTAGCCAAATACTTCAAATTATTTATCACCAGAACAGATGTAAGCAAAAGCAAGCCAGATCCCGAAAGTTATAATGTGTGTGTAGAACGGCTTGGTTTACAGAAAGATGAATGCCTGGTTTTTGAAGATACGGTAAATGGTGTTAAATCAGCAATGGCCGCCGGAATTACCTGTTACGCCATTCAAAATAATATAAGGGCACATCTTAAACTTAAAATAGCTGATGAGTTATTCCTTAGCTTTGCCAATGCGAAGGAGTTTATAGTACAACAGCAATTGATTTAACTAGATATGTCAGCTCAGGAAATGCTCAGCAGTACTGGATTATTTTCATCCCATGATCTTCATATTTTTGAACAGCATGTGGTGCACAAGTCTTTCCGGAAGAACGAAGTGTTACTGGACAGTGGGCAAATTTGCCAATCCGTTTATTTCATCTTATCAGGATCGTTTTATCAGTTTCAAGAAGATGACATCTCAGAAAAAGTAATTGACTTGCATTTACCCAAAGAATGGATGTACAATCATTCAAGTCTAATCGAACAAAAACCCTCTGATACTATCATTAAGGCATTTGAACCCGCCCAGGTTATAGCACTGAGCTTGTATCAATTACATAGCCTTATTGCACGGTCACCCGCTTTCTTATCTTTGGGTAGCATTTTTGATCAGACCAGGCATAGAACTTATCTGTTCGATAGTGCATTAAATCCATTGCAGAAATATGAATACCTGAAAAAGATAAAACCCTTTGTGGTACAGGTTTTTCCGGTTAAAATGATTGCATCATTCCTTAAGATGGCCCCTGAAACCTTGAGCAGGGTAAGGGCAAATCATTGAATTTCCTGATTTGGATCAAGTGCACGTCTTGAAAAAATAATTCATTTTTGAAATAAAAAAGATATGCTTACAGAAATTAACCCTAAACTGCCGATGCGTGATAAAACCATCACCAGAAATTTCTATGTAAATGGATTAGGCTTTACAGATATTGGAAGTGCCGATTTTAAAGACTACCTGATGGTAAAAAAAGATCAGGTACAGCTTCACTTTTTTCTATTTGAAGCACTTGATCCGAAAGAAAATTATGGTCAGGTATATATTCGTACAGATGATATTGATGGCTTTTATCAATATTTATTAGATACGCAGCAAGAGATTCATCCAGATGGAAGTTTACAAACCAAACCCTGGGGGCAAAAAGAATTTTCAATGCTTGATCCTGATAGCAATTTACTCACCTTCGGGCAAGCTATTTATTAATATTAGAAAATTATCGCATGTTGATTTAATATTATTTGTGAAATTACAACATCTGCTGTGAACTTTGAATTAAAACCGACGATTTAATGACTTAGAAACCACTGACTATCCCCAAGGAACTTTCAGCTTTCCGCCTTTTTTCCCTACATTTGAACAATCAAAATTTTAAAGAAATTATGCAATACGATGTCGTTGTTATCGGTTCAGGGCCGGGCGGTTATGTTGGCGCAATCCGTTGTGCTCAGTTAGGTTTAAAAACTGCAGTTATTGAAAAATATAAAACTTTTGGAGGTACTTGCTTAAATGTAGGTTGTATTCCATCTAAAGCACTATTAGATTCATCAGAGCATTTTCATAATGCTGCACATACATTTACTACTCACGGAATTAACCTGAAAGATTTACAGGTTGATATGCCTCAGATGATTGCCCGTAAAGATGATGTGGTTGCACAAAATACTGCTGGTATCACTTATTTGTTTAAAAAGAATAAAATTGATTCTTTTGAAGGAGTGGGATCATTCGTAGATAAAAACACCATTTTAATCACCAAAGCTGATGGTTCTACTGAAACATTATCTGCTAAAAACGTGATTATAGCTACTGGTTCAAAACCAACAGCATTGCCATTTTTACCGATTGATAAAAAACGAATCATCACCTCGACTGAAGCTTTAAATATCAAAGAAGTTCCAAAATCAATGGTTGTAATTGGTGGTGGCGTAATTGGTTTAGAATTAGGTTCTGTATATGCCCGTTTAGGTACAAAAGTTTCTGTAGTAGAATTTTTACCTTCCATCATTGCCACTATGGATGCTGGCTTAGGTAAAGAACTTCAACGTGTTTTAAAGAAAAACCTGGGCATGGAGTTTTATATGGGGCATAAAGTTACAGGCGCAACCAACAATGGTGAAACCGTAACGGTTACTGCTGAAACTCCAAAAGGCGAAACCATCTCACTTGATGCTGATTATTGTATTGTTGCTGTTGGCCGTACCGCTTATACTGAGGGTTTAGGCTTAGATAAAATTGGCATCACAATAGAAGAAAGAGGTAAAAAAGTTCCGGTAAATGAACATTTAGAAACTTCGGTTAAAGGTGTTTATGCCATTGGTGATGTGATTACTGGTGCAATGCTGGCACACAAGGCTGAAGATGAAGGAACGTATGTTGCTGAAACCATCGCCGGACAAAAACCACATATCAATTATAATTTAATTCCAGGAGTGGTTTATACCTGGCCTGAAGTTGCCTCTGTTGGTTTAACAGAAGAGCAATTAAAAGAAAAAGGAACAAAATATAAAGCAGGTTCATTCCCTTTCAAAGCGAGTGGTCGTGCAAAAGCCAGTATGGATACTGATGGTTTTATTAAAGTATTAGCTGATGCTTCAACTGATGAAGTTTTAGGCGTTCACATGATTGGTCCTCGTGTTGCTGATGTAATTGCAGAAGCTGTGATTGCGATGGAATTCCGTGCATCAGCTGAAGATATTGCCCGTACCTGCCATGCTCACCCTACTTATACTGAAGCGTTAAAAGAAGCGGCTTTAGCAGCAACTGAAAATAGAGCAATTCATATTTAACATGCTCATCACGCTGAATTTATTTCAGCATCTTTTTGATAATACTTTGAGTTAATTCAATTGATGAATCAATATTAAGCCGATAATTTTTTATCGGCTTTTTTGTGGTTTAACATTAGTGGTTGATGTATCATCCGATAGGGTAATTCATATTGCATGCTCGTCATGCTGAATTTATTTCAGCATCCTTTTGATAAGACTTGGAACTAAATTCAATTGACGAATCAATTTTAACATATACCCACACGTTAGAAACGAACGCAGGCATATATTTCTCCCTATTTCTTAACAATATGATAATAATAGCAGTCTAAAAATCAGCAGGATGTGAATTTATTTTTGCAGATCAGATAAAATAAACCATGAACTGTAAAAAACTCTTCGTAGCGCTATTAATGGCTACGATGGCAATCACTGCCTGTAAAAAAACTTCAGAACCAATAGATATAGAAGAACCAATAGTTGCAGAAGATATAGCCAGCTTTAAGGAAACTGCTTCTCTTGATTTAGGAGGAGAAACATCAGCAGAAATTTCAGCCTATGATCCATCAACCAAAAAACTGTTCGTAGTAAGTAATGAAGGTGGCGCGAAGGTAGAAGTGGTAGATCTGAGCAATTATCCAACGGTAACGAAATTAAAAACGCTTAATTTTAATAGCAATGCAGGGATCAATAGTGTTGCCATTAATAATGGTTTGCTGGCTATTGCATTAGATGGTGCTGATAAACAAGGAAATGGTGATGTGGTGGTTTTGAAAACAACAGACTTATCTGAAGTTAAAAAAATCACTGTTGGTGCCATGCCAGATATGGTTACTTTTAGTCCGGATGGAAATTATATCCTTTCTGCAAACGAAGGAGAGCCTGGTGATGATTATAAAGTTGATCCAAAAGGAACCATTTCCATCATTAATATCAAAGACAATTATTCCGTTAAAACATTAGATTTCGCTGCTTTCGAATCACAGAAAGCAAGTTTGGTAGCTGGTGGTTTTAGAATCTACGGACCCAATGCAAGTTTTGCCCAGGATATTGAACCAGAATATATTGCAGTAAGTACGGATTCAAAAAAAGCTTATGTAACCCTTCAGGAAAATAATGGCGTAGCTGAAGTGGATATTCTTTCAGGTACCATCACTAAAATCAATCCATTAGGAACCAGAGACATCAGTTTAGCTGAAAATGCTTTTGATGTGAGTGATAAAGACAGTAAAATTGCTTTAGGAACCTGGCCAATTAAAGCATTCTATCTTCCTGATGCCATTTCCTATTTTACTACTGGCGGAACTTCTTATCTGGCATTGGCAAATGAAGGTGATACCAGAGCCTGGAAAGGTTATGATGAAGAAGCAAGAGTAAAAAGTTTAAAGCTCGATCCAACTAAATTCCCTACAGCAGCAACACTTCAGCTAGATGCAAATTTAGGAAGGCTAACGGTAACCAAAGCTTTTGGTGATACAGATGGCGACGGAGATTACGATGAACTTTATGCCACTGGCGGAAGAAGTTTGAGCATTTTAAATGCCAGTACTGGAGCATTAGTTGCCAATATTGGTAAAGATTTAGAGCAACATGTAATTGATGCAGGTAAATATGATGACGACCGTTCTGATAACAAAGGAGTAGAAGTAGAAGGTGTAACGGTTGCTGTTGTGAATGGGAAAACACTTGCTTTTATCGGGTTGGAGAGAGTAGATCTAATTGCAATTTATGATGTTACGACACCGTCATCTCCAGTATTTGTGAAATTATTAGCCACTGGTGATGCACCAGAGGGAGTGTTATTTGTAAAACCAAAAGATAGTCCGAATGGAAGAAGCATGCTGGTTGTAGCCAGTGAAGGTGATGGAATGGTTAAGTTCTATCAGCCGAATAAAATATAATCACATCCATCTTGTCCAATGAAAAGCCCACCAAAAGGTGGGTTTTTTAGTTTAATTGATATCTATATGATAATATTTCTTTAATTTTTCAATTGATTTAAGGAACTTTGCAAAAGTATTACGCGTTCATATAAAAATTAGGAATTTGGAAGAAATTAAAGCAAGCCAGGAAAATATTCAAACAGATGATCAGCCTGTATTAGCCAAAAGCTCTCCAAATAGAATTCGATTAGCCGTTTCACTTTTTTACTTTGGTCAGGGAATTGCCTTTGCATCCTGGGCAAGCCGGATACCGGATATTAAGCATTCACTGAATTTATCAGATGGTGAGCTTGGCAGTATTTTACTCGCCTTACCCTTAGGTCAGTTAGTTACCATGCCCATTTCAGGCAGATTAGTTACCCGGTATGGGAGTAAGAAAATATTAACCATTACGGCACCCTTATACGTATTGGCATTAGGCAATTTGGGTTTGGCTACTGCGCCCTGGCATTTAGCAGTGTTCCTCTTTATGTTTGGTGTTGTAGGTAATATGTGCAATATTGCTGTAAATACACAAGGTTCTGAGGCAGAGAAACTTTTTGGCCGACCAATTATGACTTCCTTTCACGGTGCATGGAGTATCGCGGGTTTTACCGGTGCCCTTGTTGGGTTATTGATGGTTAATCTGCACCTGATTCCATACTACCATTTTTGGATCATTACTTTCCTTATCTGGATTAATGTGTTTTTTAACTACAAACATCTTGTACCCGGCAAAGGTGCACAAACAGAACGTAAGCCGAAACTGTTTACCATGCCAGAAGGTTCTCTTTTGCAATTGGGGATTATTGGATTTTGCAGTATGGCAACTGAAGGGGCCATGTTTGATTGGAGTGGTGTTTATTTTAAAGAAATAGTAAAAGCGCCAGCTTCATTGGTTATTCTGGGTTATGCTTCATTTATGATTATGATGGCTACAGGCCGTTTTATAGGTGATAGAATTATAGCGAAGCTTGGCAGGAAAAAAACCATTCAAATCAGTGGTTTAATTATCTCAACAGGAATGTTCATTTCTGTATTTCTACCATATGTGGTAACGGCAACTATTGGCTTTATGTTAGTCGGTATTGGTGTTTCAAGCATCGTGCCCACCGTGTACAGCGTGGCTGGTAAAAATGGGAAAGTAGCGCCCGGAATTGCCATCGCAATGGTTTCAAGTGTAAGTTATTTTGGTTTTTTAATGGGGCCGCCTTTAATTGGTTATATTTCTGCACTATCTAGCCTTCAATATTCTTATGCTGTGATTGGTATTTTCGGTTTACTGGTGAGCTTTTTAGTCACTAAAATGAAGGCTATTGAGTAGTGGTTTTCCCCAAAGTATCTTTTTGTACCGGTAAGTAATCCTTTTTAATTAAACCATGTTCTTTAAGGGTAGCAACAGCAATTTCTATCAATCGTAAGTTTTCATCTAAATGCCCGTGCTGAACTTCTACATTAATATAAGGAATGTGATTAATCATGGCGTAAACAGATAATGATCCGTCATTTTCGGCAAATTTAGATTGTAAAATCACATTTACGTTTGCCTTCTTTAAACTGGTGAATAATCGAGGCTCAGTTACATATAAAAGGTCATCACCATCCATTTCAAAATTAATGAAAACAGAATCTGCGGTGCTGGATAGGTCATAGCCAGGTAGGTAAGATGAAATTCCAAATCCACCATCAGCATTGTTATGTAAGGTTAAAAAATAACCAGTTGCCTTTGGATTATAGAAGTCAACAATTTGCTTACCTGCATTAAGAATAAGTTTTTCTACTTCGTTAGAACTATATGCATCTTTTTTTAAACGGGTTTTTACACCAGTTTCAGTATAAATGGCATTTGGATCTATGCGATAAGGATCATCCATATAGGTAAAGGTATAATCTCTAACGCCACCATATTGACTATCAATCAATTCTCCGCCATACCAGCGGATATAATCAAAACCTGCCTTTACGCCAGTATCTTCATTGTCATGGACCACTAAAAATTTTACGCCATTAGGTTTATAACTGTATTTTACCAGTGAAATATCAAGATCAGATACTTTAATAAAAGAAGAATCGCTGGTCATCGCATCAAAAACAGGTGGATGTTGGGCTTTAACTAAAAGTGAAGCGCTGATTAAAATGAGGGATAGGACAATTTTAAACATATCACTAATATACAATGTTGAATAATATTTTGTTTGATATAGAATCATTTATACCGGATTTCCTGCTTGGAATAATCATTTTTGCTAAAGTTTTGTAGATTAGAATAGCCATTTCAGCTCTTTTATTGGCACATAAAAAAAGGCCGCCTTTGGGGAGGCGACCTTAATTAATTGTTAATCTGTATTTTTAATGTTTGGCATCTAAATCGTATTCCAATACATCTTTATGGTCATATGGTTCAACCATTAGCTCATCAATAGTTTTTCCTTTTTTATTGAAACCAAGTTTGTCCAGCATTCTATCAAATATCAGATAGATTACAGGGACAACAATTAAAGTTAAAAATAACGAACTGGTTAAGCCACCAACAATAACCCAGGCCAAACCATTTTTCCATTCGGCACCTGCACCACTTGCCAGTGCAATTGGAAGCATACCGAAAACCATGGCGATGGTAGTCATTAAAATGGGGCGCAAACGTGCATGGTTAGCTAATACAAGCGCTTCTTTTGTTTCTTTACCTTCTGCTTTCAGCTGGTTGGTAAAATCGACCAGGATAATTGCGTTCTTGGCTACTAAACCCATTAACATAATTAAACCTAATATGGTGAAAATACCAATAGAGTTATTAGTTAAAGCTAATGCGAGCAATGCTCCAATTACAGCCAATGGAAGCGAAAACATCACCACTAGCGGGTAAACAAAGCTATCATAAAGCGCAACCATGATAAGATAAACCAAAACTAATGAAGCCAATAAAGCGATTCCTAATGTTCCGAAACCTTCTGATTGGTTTTCCTGATCACCTGCCCAGGTATAACTTACACCTACTGGTGTTTTCATTTTCCCATTAGCTTGCATTTGTTCCAGTTTTTCCTGAAATTCTGCTACAATAGTTCCCGTAGGGCGACCAATTGATTGTGCTTGAACAGATACCGAGGTAGATTTATTTAAACGTTCTAATTGACTTGGACCTGAACCTTCAGTGATCTGAGCGAACTGTGATAACTTTATTTGTGCACCTTTATCATTAACAAAAATCAAATTACGTACGTCATCAATGTTTTTTCTATTGAAATCCTGATACTGGATATTAATGTCGTATTCATATTCGCCTTTTCTATATTTACCATCTGTATTACCTGCAAATGCTGTTTGCATGGTAGAACCTACTGTAGATAAAGTTAAGCCTACAGCCGACATCTTATCACGATCAACCTGAACATTAATTTCTGGAGTGCCTTTCTCTACCGATAATTTAATTTCTGTAGCACCAGGGATAGTTTTAAGTACTTTTTGAGCGCCTTCTGCATATTTTAATGCGCTATCCAGATTGGAGCCCATTACTACTAAGCTAATTGGCGCATTCTCTGCAATACCTAAAATACTAATCGGCACCGTTTTAACTTTTGCACCAACCAGTTGTTTGGCCAAAGCACGGCTCATTTTGGTTGCAAAAACGTCAGAAGACATGCCTTCACGTTTATCACGTTCTACTAACTTAACGTTAATTTCAGACTTATAAGCTGTAGCCTGCGTGCCACCAAAGTCACCGCTGGCCTGACCAACAGTAGTAATTAACTGGGTAATTTCTGGCTGTTTGCTTAAATAAGCTTCGGCCCTTTGTGTAAAAAAATTAGTCTGTTCTAATGGTGCATCTTTAGGTAATTCGATCTGCACCAAAAACTCTCCCTTATCAGATTTTGGAAAAAACTCAGAACCAATAAAACCTGCGCCTAATAAACCACATGAGCTCAGGAACATCACAAACACAATAATCAGTGTTAAAGCTTTATGATTTAATGACCAGTTTAAGATGCTTGTAATCCAAAGGGTAAATTTTTTCAGCTGCTTTTCGAACCAAAGGATGAATCTGCCAAACAGGTTTTTACCTTCTATGTGCTCTAGTTTACCATATCTGGAGAAAAGTAGAGGCACAATGGTAAAGGAAGCAACCAATGATAATAATGTGGCAATGATAACCACTATACAAAACTGACGCAGGATATTAGATACCAATCCGCTACTTACCGCAATCGGGAAAAATACTACTACAATTACGAAGGTGATGGATACAACGGTAAAGCCAATTTCACGCGTGGCATCAGAAGCAGCCCTAACTTTGTTTTTACCCATCTCCATGTGGCGCTGGATATTTTCCAATACCACAATCGCATCATCCACCAGGATACCCACTACGAGCGATAATCCCAGTAATGACATCAGGTTTAAGGTAAAGCCAAATAAATTGATGCCAATAAAGGTTGCAATTAAGGAAACCGGAATAGAAACCATTACAATTAACGCATTACGGAAACTGTGCAGGAAGAAAAGCATTACGAAAGCCACCAAAATTACTGCTAAAATTAAATCGTGAATAACGGCATCAGCGGATTCTAGCGTAAAAATAGAGCTATCGTTAACAATTTTAATGTCTAATTTATTTGCTGCATATTCTGTTTTTAACTTTTCGATAATAGCATGTGTACCTTCACTCACTTCTACCGCATTAGCATCACTTTGTTTAATGATCTGAATAGCAATTGATGCCTGACGGTTGATCCGAGCTAATTTTTCGGTCTCTTTTTTTGAATCCTGTACATCGGCTACATCGCCCAAACGAATTTGAGAACCATCTTGTGAAGTAGTTAAAACTAAATTTCTTAATTCTTCTATAGATCTGTATTTTCCTGATAAGCGAATTAAAACATCTTGTTTTTCTGTTTTAACACTTCCGGTAGGGAAATCTAGGTTAGAGCTCAAAATCATTTGTTGTACTTGAGGAACTGCAAGGTTATACCCCTGCAATTTATTCGCATCAAGCATTACTCTAATTTCTCTTTCTGAACCTCCAACCAAATTTACTTGTGCAACACCAGTTACCCTTGAAATTACCGGAGCAATCCTTTGATCAATTAAATCGTAGAAAGACACATCATCCATATTTGCGGATGCAGTCATGGTGATTACCGGTAAATCATCTAGTGAGAATTTACTCAATGATGGTGTTTTAACATCCTCCGGTAGATCCGAAAGAATAGCGTTTACCTTACGCTGTGCATCATTTAAGGAAATATCAATATTCGCCGCATCTGTTAAGGTTATGGTTACTGTTGATAAACTTTCGAATGATACCGAATTGATTTTTTTAATATTTTCCATTGAAGATACCGCATCTTCAATTTTCTTCGTTACGGTATTTTCTACCTCGGCAGGAGAAGCGCCAGGATAGATGGTTGAGATGGATACTACGTTGTTTGAGAATTTTGGTAATAATTCATAACCCAACGAAAAGTAACTCAATAGCCCCAGAAGCGTAAGTGCGGTAAAAACCACAATTACCAGCGAGGGCCTCTTTATAGAAATGTCTGTTATTTTCATTTTAATTAGATATAGTATTGAGATATTAGAATTTAGACGGTATGCCTTTGTTCTACATCTGCTAACTGAAAATTGTAAATTAGACTATTTAACAATGCTTACGGCAGTACCTTCAGCTAAGTTAATCTGGCCACTGGTAATTACGGTTTCGCCTTCATTTAGGCCTTCAATAATTTCCACATTATCGCCTAAAATACGTCCTGAAACTACCTTGCGTACCTTAGCCGTGTTGTTGGATTTGTCATAAACAAATACCTGATTACTGCTTACACTACCTACGAAAGAAGTACGTGGGATCAGGATACTTGGTGCTTGTTTAGGGAAGTTAAATACAGCTGTTCCGTACATACCTGCTCTTAAACTATTTTTAGTATTGTTGGTTACCTCAATTTCGATTGGGAAATTTAATGTAGCATCAGCCTTTGGAGCAATAAAGGTAATTTTACCAGAAAATTTATCATTAGGGAAAATGGTTGATTTTATACTGATCTGATCGCCAACTTTAATATTTGCAACCTGAGATTCATTTACACTTACTTTAAGTTTCAATTTAGAAACATCAACCAGTTCAAATAACTGTGTACCCTGTGCAGTTACAAATGCACCAACCTCAATGTATCTTTTATTTACAATACCATTGATTGGAGATTTAATATTTGCATCACTTAATTTTCTTTGAGAAGCCTGCAAGCGTAATTTTGCATTTCTGGTGGCTAGCTTAGCCTGATCCAATTGTTGTTGAGTTACGCCACCGGTTTGAAATGAGCTTTGGTATCTGGCTTCATCTCTAACTGCATTTTGATAAGTAGCTTCAGCAGTTTCTCTATCTGTATTAATGATTTCGGCATCAAGGCGTGCCAATGGCTGGCCTTTAGTTACTTTATCACCTTCATCTACATAAATTTTAGTTATACGACCTGCATTTTCTGATAAGAAGTTTAATTCTTGTTTCGGTGCAAAGTTTCCGTTCGCTACAAAATCTACATCAACAACCTTTTTCTCTACAGTGGCTACACGTACAGCAACTGCACCACCACCTTCGGCAATGTAGGCCGTTTTGGCCTCGTTCTTTTTCTTATTGTTAGTTAAAACATAGGCTATTGCACCCAGGGCAACAACAATAATGACAATTATGGTAATTATTCTTTTCATTTCTATTGTACTAGCGATTTAATATTTCCGTTTGATTTGATTAATTGAATTTCGGCAACTTTATAGTTTAGCAGTGCCTGGTTATAGCTATTCTGTGCCTGAGTGAGGGAGTTTTCTGTATCCAGCAAATCAGTTAAAGTTGCTAAGCCATTATTGTAGTTATTCTGTGTGCTTTTATAAATTTCCTGCGCCAGTTCGGCATTTTTACGTTGAGAAACGATTGTGTTTAAGTTATTACGAAGTTGAATCTTTGCATTCTCGTAAGCTAAATTTAGTGAATTGGTAGATTCTTTTCTATCTTCTTTTGCTTTTCTGATATCTACATCTGCCTGACGGACTTTTGAACGGGTTAGAAAACCATTAAATATTGGGACCCTTAAGGTTAGACCAATTGCTGACGCGCCGTAACCAATAGATGCCGCATTTGAAGAAAGGAAATCAAAACCATCACTCTGGCTCGAATAAGTATAATTTCCAGTTAAAGATAGACTAGGATAGTATTCAGCCACATAAGCTTTCCGCTGAAGAGATAAAAGCTTATCTTGTGTATCTAGTAATTTCACTTCTGTACGGTTGCCAAAATCAATAGTTTCTGCAAATTCCGGTAATTGAGATACATTCGTTAACTCTGCTTTTGGTAACTCAATAGGAGTTGTAACAGGCATGCCCATTGAAAATTTTAACTGATTTTCTAATTGAGTAATGGCATTAACGGTTTGCTCTCTTTGTGTAGTTAAGTTAGTGAGGTTAACATTGATCCGATCTACATCAATTTTTCTGGCTAAGCCATTTTGATATTGATTGGATACAATTTTTTCTACCACTTTAACATTTTTAATATTGGTATCAATCACACTCAATTGCTCTCTGTTTACCAACACCTGATAATAGTTGTTGGCTACCAATTCTATAATCTGTTCTTCTGTTAATTGAGAAGTCAGGTTATAATATTCCTCACTCGATCGGGCTGCTTGCAAGCCGGTAAAAACCTGTTGGTTAAATAACTGTTGTGAAAATTGTACACCAGCAGAAGAATTCCAGTTCTGCCCTAATTTAATCGCTTGTGTTTGACCACCAAAGTTTGCAACCAGCTGGCCGATAATTGGGTTGTAGGTTAAGCCAGCATTACCAGTAATTTGTGGTAATGCTTGTGCCCTTACTTCCTGAACCTTGTATTTGCCATTTTCAATATCCAATTTTGATTTACGAACATTGGTATTGTTCTGGAGCGCATAGGTTAGCGCCTCTTTAAGGGTAATCTGCTGCTGAGCAGACACCAACTGTGGTAAAGCCATGCCGATCATCAGGACGAGCATCAATTTTACCATTTTTACTCTAAGCATAATGTATTGTGTTTTTTAGGGGTTCCTTATCTGTTACTATTTTTTACTTTGGTATAATAAAACCAATTATTTTTATTTCCTCAATTATCCTCTGGTTTTTGTCCTTTGGTCTTTAATCTTTCGGCTTTAGTCTTTCAGCTTTCGGCTTTAATCTTTCAGCTTTCGGCTTATTCTTTCAGCTTTCGGCTTTATTCTTTCGGCTTATTCTTTCAGCTTTATTCTATCGGCTTTCCGCTCCTTCCTCAACAACCTAATCCTTTAGCAAAAATTGAAGAGAGATCTTTCTGTTTCTGCTTCATTTTATTCACAGCTTTTTTATCAGGAAGTAAATCTTTACCCAGCTCCATAATGCACATGTTGGTTAAACCCATCAAACTTTCCAGATAGAGCTCTGCTACGTGCGACATATTCTCATGTTTAATCTCACCCTTCTGCTGCGCCCTTTCAAAAATCTCTGCATAAAAAACTTTTTCCGAATCTTTTAGTGCCGTTAGTTTCTTCTTCATGGAGTCATCATTAAAAATATCAGGTAGTCCTTCTGAAATTCTTAACATAAAATATTTCATAAAAAAGGTATTTCTAATCTCGATGGTTTGAAATAAAACAGCTTCTAAAGGGGCATCTGGATTATATTTCTTTTTTAACAAGTCAAAATAATCTGTAAATACCTTTTCAATTACACCAACTATCAAACTTTTCTTATCTGGAAAATAATAATAAAGAGAGGGTTTAGATACGGAAAGATCTTCAGCAATATCATTCATGGTTGTTTTACCTATACCAAAATGGCTGAAACGTTTGATCGCTCCGTCAATAATTTGTTCTCTTTTTTTATCAGCTACAATCATTTTACTTTTCTACTTTCTGACTTTTTTTATATTTTAGTCAAAGTTAGATTTAAATTTTCATTTCTTAATCAGCAGACCATAATAACATTCGACAACTGACATATGAATGACAATCAATTTCCTTTTTAAATGATTTATATATCTTTACAAACCAATAACTTAAGAATGATGCATGTTATATTTGGTATTCTAATCACATTGTGTACACTCATTGTAATGGAATGTGTATCCTGGTTTATCCACAAGTACTTATTTCATGGTCCATTGTGGTTCATGCACAAAAGTCACCACGAAAAATCGCATTCCTTTTTAGAGTGGAATGATTTATTCGCCTTGTTTTTTGCTGCCCTTTCTTTATACCTGATGTATCTGGATCGAAAAAACTATGGTTATCGCTTTTTTATTGGTTTCGGAATTACTCTATATGGCATCATTTATTTTGTAATTCACGATTGGTTTGTGCACAGAAGATTTAAAACTTTTAAAAGCAATAATACTTATCTGCAAATGGTTAGAAAGGCACACAAAATTCACCATAAAAATCAGCGCAAGGAGAAGGGGAAGGCATTTGGATTGCTGTTTGTTAAAAAAAGCTTGGTGAAGTAGGTCTTTTATTTTATCAAGGGCACTTCTAACATAGTTAATTTTTATTTTACTTTTGCAGCTTAACACCCCAATGCCATGCCTCAGATTTTAGAAAACGTTTCATTAAAGCCTTACAACTCATTTGCTATTGATGTCAACGCACACTATTTTGCTGAAATAGAAACAGAAAACGATTTGAACGAATTGTTTCAAAATCCACTTTTCAGTAATCAAAAACGATTAATCATTGGTGGGGGAAGCAATATTCTGTTTACGCAGGATTTCGATGGCTTAGTTGTGAAAATGAGCATCAAAGGAATTGAATCTAAAATCGAAGGAGATCAGGTGTTGGTAACGGCGGGGTCTGGCGAAGTTTGGAATGATTTTGTAAACTACTGTGTGGCAAATAATTTTGCCGGTGTTGAAAACCTGAGTTTAATTCCAGGAACTGTTGGCGCATCACCTATTCAAAATATCGGTGCATATGGTGTAGAACTTAAAGATGTATTTGAAAGCTGTACTGCTTTTGAAATTAAAACCGGTCAGCTTAAAAGCTTTCATTTTAATGATTGCCAGTTTGGTTATCGAGAAAGTATTTTTAAAGGTGCATTTAAAGGTCAATATATTATTACTAAAGTTACTTTCCGGTTGTCATCGCAGGCTCATCTAAATACCAGTTACGGCGCAATTGAGACCGAACTGCAAAATCGTGGTATTAAAAGCCCAGGTATAGCAGATGTTTCAGCTGCTGTTGCCCACATTAGGGTGAGTAAGTTGCCAGATCCTTCAACAATTGGTAATGCCGGAAGTTTTTTTAAAAATCCCATTATAGAAAAGCATGAATTTTCCGACGTTGTAGCTCAACATCCTGATGTGGTGCATTACCCTACGGCAGATGGAAGGATTAAACTCGCTGCGGGCTGGTTAATTGAGCAATGTGGCTGGAAAGGAAAAAGAGTTGGTGAAACAGGTACCTGGAAAAACCAGGCTTTAGTTTTAGTTAACCATGGTCATGCGTCTGGCACGGAAGTGTATCAATTTTCTGAACAGATTATAGACAGTGTAAAGTCTACTTTTGGAGTCACTCTTGAACGCGAAGTAAATATTCTGTGACGAAAATGCACTTTTTTGTTGTTTAAGGATGTTATAACAACAACAATAATTTTTGGTATTAAGTTTGATTGTTTGATATCATCAAATGAACATCAATTCATTTGATTTAATCTCCTAAAGCTAAATATCATGACAAAATTTGAATTCAACCATCTGGTTAACCATCACTCTGTTTCACTTAGATCTTACGCTTTGAATTTTACTAAAGATGCGGAAGATGCAAATGATCTTGTTCAGGATACGATGCTTAAAGCAATCACTTATTATAACAAGTTTAAAGAAGGAACAAATTTAAAGGGTTGGTTGTTTACCATCATGAAAAATACTTTCATCAATAACTATCGCCGTTTGGTAAAGACTAATACTTTAATTACGCAAAGTGAAGATATTTCTTCAGCTAATCTTTCTTATAGTGCCACTAAAAATCAAGCGGAAAGTAAATTTGTATTAGGTGATATTGATAAAGCACTTTCACAACTACCTGAAGAATATTACATTCCATTCATTCGTTATTTCGAAGGATATAAATATCATGAAATTGCTGATATGCTTGAAATTCCAATTGGTACTGTTAAGACACGTATTCACGTAGCCAGAGGAATCCTGAAAAAATATCTAAAAACATATTCAAAAGATATCGCCATTGCAGAAATGGCTTAAAGTGCATCTACTTATAAACTAAGGTCTCTATTTAATCGGGACTTTTTTTTTGCTCTTTCCTAAGTTTTGTTATGGTATTTCTTCTATGATTTTATGGCATTAATTCTTTCGGTAGCGCTAATTCACATGTTGATGTTTCAATAGCCAAAAGATAGTGCCATTTGATTAATGATGATTAGGAGAAAGAGCATATAGAATGATTTTTTGTAAAAAGCAAAAGGCCCGGAAAAACCAGGCCTTATTTGCTTATCATATATTTGGTTAGTTGATTCTTATGTTTACTTTCAACAATTCGCCTTCTCTTTCGTTTCGAAACAAATGCAAACCTTGAACAATATTGCGTTTAAAAGGTTATTTGCAGTGTTTTTGTTTTGTGGATATAAAGATAAGGGAAATTTTAAATTTGTCAAGCTTTTTTTAACTTTTTTATTATTTCTTTTGCTACCACTTGTCCAGATATGATGGCAGGGGGCACTCCAGGGCCCGGAATCGTTAATTGTCCGGCATATAACATGTTTGTTACTTCACTTTTCATCTTTGGTTTTAGAAAAGCGGTCTGTTTCAATGTGTTTGCTAAGCCATAAGCATTTCCTTTGAATGCGTTGTAATCACTTACGAAATCATTCATAGCGTAACTTCTTTTAAAAATAATAGCATCGCGGATTTCATTGCCCGTTAGTTCTCTAAACCTATCTGCCAGAATTTCAAAGTATTCTGCTCTTTTGATTTCGCTATCTTCCAGGCCTGGCGCAACAGGAATCAGAAAGAAAAGATTTTCATAGCCTTCAGGAGCTACACTAGCATCCGTTACAGAGGGGCAACAAGCATAGAATAATGGTTTAGAGGGCCACATCGGATCAGTATATATTTCTTCTGCATGCTGATCGAAATTCTGATCGAAAAATAAATTATGGTGCAGAATATTTTTTAGTTTTTTATTTAAAGCGATGTAAAACAAGAGACTTGAAGGGGCCATGGTTCGGCTTTCCCAGTATTTTTCATCATAATTTCGATAAGGTTTATCCAGTAAATGTTGCTCTATATGGTGATAGTCAGCGTTTCCTACTACATAATCTACATCAAAATTGCCTTTATCGGTTTTGATTGTTTTCGCTATCTTATCTTTTACTTCAATTTTAGATACAGTCGTGTTAAATAAAAACTTAACACCTTGCTGCTCGGCAATGGTTTGCATAGCCGAAACAATTTCATGCATTCCACCCATCGGGTACCAGGTACCCATAATAAGGTCTGCATAATTCATCAGACTATAAAGAGCTGGCGTGTTTTGAGGCGTTGCACCAAGAAACAATACCGGAAACTCAAGTAGTTTTCTTAGTTTTTCATTTTTAAAGAGCTTGTATACATGACTGCGCATATTGCCAAGCAACTGTAATTTAATACCACTTATGGCTAATCGTGGATCAAAATACTCCATTACGCTATGCGACGGTTTAAATACATATTCATTCATGCCGACATCATATTTGTATTTCGCCTGCTGAAGAAATATGTCGAGGCTTTTGCTGCTTCCAGGTTCTAATTCTTCAAAAAGTGCATACAATTTTTCTGTTGTGGCCGGTACATTTAGGGTATCTTCTTTGTTGAAATAAATTCGGTAGGAAGGGTCCAGTCTTTTGAGCTCGTAAAAATCGGAGGTGGTTTTATTAAATAATTGATAAAAGTTTTCAAAAACATCTGGCATCCAATACCAGCTTGGCCCCATATCAAATGTAAAGCCATCCTTTTCCCAGATTCTGGCCCTTCCACCCGCCATTTCATTCTTTTCAATTACAGTAACCTCGCAGCCATGTTTTGCCAGTAAAGCTGCGGCAGAAAGCCCCGCGAAACCAGCGCCAATAACTACAACCTGTGGTTTTTTATCCATAATGTAAATAAAAGGATTTTATGGGATTTTGTTTGGATAATAATGATAGTGATGCATTTCTTTTATTCTAAAGCAGGTAAGTAATTATATTACCAATCATTTAGAGTGTTTGTAAAAATCTTTAAGTTGGATGGCTAAGCAGTTTGATTAACTTTCTTTCATGTCTGTCATTCAGAGCGTAGCGAAGAATCCCTAACCTACAAGGTGCTGTATTTGGTTTACCTCTGTCTATTGGTTCGACAGCTTATTAGAGTTTGTATTCTATGGGTTACAGATTCTTCGCTGGCGCTCTGAATGACAATTTCCGTTTAGGTCTTTCATGTCTGTCATTCAGAGCGTAGCGAAGAATCCCTAACTACAAGGCTGAGCAGTTTAATTAACCTTCAACATAATGGTTCTGTGTTTTTATTAATAATCAGTGTTTTATAGGTTGCAGATTCTTCGCTGGTGCTCTGGATGACAATTTCCGTTTAGGTCTTTCATGTCTGTCATTCAGAGCGTAGCGAAGAATCCCTAACTACAAGGCTGAGCAGTTTAATTTTTTCATCTAGCTATCTGTTTCATTGGTTACAGATTCTTCGCTGGCCCGCCATGTCTGTCATTCAGAGCTTAGCGAAGAATCCCTGAACTACAAGGCACTGCAGTTTAATTTCTTTCTGGCTATCTGTTCTGTGTTTTTATTAAAAGCCAATGTTTTATAGGTTACAGATTCTTCGCTGGCGCTCTGAATGACAATTTCCGTTTAGGTCTTTCATGTCTGTCATTCAGAGCGTAGCGAAGAATCCCTAAGCTACAAGGCTAAGTAGTTTGATTAACCTTCAATCTAATGGCTCTGTACTTTTATTAATAGTAAGTGTTTTATAGGTTGAAGATTCTTCGCTGGCGCTCTGAATGACAAAGCGTTTTAATAGTTATTTAGCATTTGGATCAAAACTACTTTTATTCTAAGAATATTTCATCATTCAGAAATTTCCAGTCTGGATTTTCTAATCCAATCAAAGCATTTTTTTTCGCCCTTGACCATCCTTTAATTTCCTTCTCTCTTTCAATGGCATGTTGAATATATTGGTAACGTTCGAAAAATATAAGGAAGTGACAATTATATTTCTTTGTAAAAGCATATTTGTTGTTAGTGTTTTCTATATGTTGTTTCAGTCTGGTGTACAAATCGTTCGTGACACCAGTATAGATTACAGTTTTGTTTTTGTTAGTTAGTATGTAAACAAAGTAGTTGTGGTTCATTATTAAAATTAATTATTTTCAATGACTTGTTCATCTGGCAAATTTTCTTCTAATATTTTGTTAAAATTATTGCTGGCCTGTACTTGGGTGTCATTCAGAGCGCAGCGAAGAATCTCAAAGCTACAGGGCACAACTGTTTAATTTCTCCCTCCGGCTATCTGTTCTATGTTTTATTAAAAGTTATTGTATCGTGGGTTGTAGATTTTCGCTGGCCCGCCACGTCTGTCATTCAGAGCGTAGCGAAGAATCCCTGAACTACAAGGCACTGCAGCTTAATTTCTTCATCTGGCTATCTGTTCTGTATTTTTATTAAAAGCCAATGTTTTATAGGTTGCAGATTCTTCGCTGGTCTGTCATTCAGAGCGTAGCGAAGAATCCCTAACTACAAGGCACAGCAGTTAGATTAACCTTCAACCTAATGGTTCTGCGTTTTATTAAAGGTAAGTGTTTCATGGGTTACAGATTCTTCGTTATTACTCTGAATGACAATTCATTCAAATTCTTCTGCTATCGCCCTGAATAAAGTAAAATCACCATATCGGTATACATCCGATGACGACTAACCATCGATCTGCCAATATATTTACATTCCTTTTATTACATTTGCATCTAAACATGCCTAAACTTAAATTTTTAATTTTTCTATTGACTATTAGCATAAATTTCTGTTATGCACAGTTATCTCCGAAAGAAATTTCAGTACTTAAAAATGATTTAGTAAAGGCGGTAGAAGATGCTAAATTAACTGATTCCTTATTTGTTAAACTAAATAAGTTGAGTAGCAAAACGGCTTTAACAACTGCTTATCTTGGAACACTGGAAGCATTAAAAGCGAAACATGCGTGGAATCCATACAGTAAGATAAAATATGTAAAGGCATCACAGAAAGCTATGCAACAGGCTGTTAATATGGATAAAGAAAATTTGGAGATCCGTTTCATGCGTTTTTCTATTGAACACTTTACGCCGGCCTTTCTGGGTTTTAGTAAAAATTTAAACCTTGATCGCAAACAAATTGTTAAGCACTATCAGCATGATAATTTTGGTAATGCTGATCAGGCGCTTATTAAAAATGTAGCCAAGTTCATGATCGAAAGTAAACGTTGTACGCCAGAAGAAGTTAAAGTCCTAAAAAAATTCGTTTAAATGAACTATATTTATTTACTCATCAATATTGCAGTAATTTTCTTCCCTCTGGTATTGTCTTTTGATAAGAAAGTTCATTTTTTTAGTAAGTGGAAATTTATTGTTCCGGCAATATTAATTACCGGCATCGTTTTCCTCATCTGGGATTTACTCTTTGTGAAGTTAAACGTGTGGTCTTTCAATCCAGATTACATTACAGGAATCAAGTTATGGGGATTACCGTTAGAAGAAATTCTTTTTTTCTTAACAGTTCCTTATGCCTGTGTTTTTATCTACGAGTGCCTAAATGTTTACTTCCCGAAAAATGGACTGCAGAAGTATAGTCTTGCATTGAGCAATTTATTTCTTGGATTATGTATCGCCATTCTTTTCTTTGGTTATCGCTATTGGTATACGATCATTAATTTTGGATTTCTGTTTGTGGTGCTGGCCTATGTAGAATATGTAAATGCGAAGCTTCGCTTTATGTTTAGGTTTTACAGGGCTTATTTGGTGGCTTTGATTCCATTTTATATCGTAAACGGGTTTTTAACAGCAATACCCGTTGTAATCTATAACAATAAGGAAAATCTGAGTTTTAGAGTGGGTACTATTCCTTTTGAAGATCATTTCTATCTAATGAGCTTGTTGCTAATGAACATTTATTTATACGAATGGTTTAAAAGCAGAGTGATTAAATAATGGAATTGCCCGTATATACTAAACAGCAATTGGCTTTGCGAAACGGACAGGATAAACCTCAGATTTGGGTAGCTTACAAAGGTTTTATATATGATATGACCGATAGTCGCTTATGGCGTAACGGCAAGCACTATGAGCATTGGGCAGGACAGGATCTAACTGATGAACTGCCAGATGCACCACATACCGAAGCCGTTTTTGATAAGTTCACTCCAATTGCAAAAATGATATAAACAAGAATGCCGCAGATTTACAGAATATAATCGTCTGCAAATCTGCGGCAATAATTTTTCAATTGCTATTTGAATTGCTTAAGCTTCAATAGTGAAGGCACTTAAGCTTACAAACTCCTGGATTCTATCTGCAACCTCCTTATCAGTTAAATTTAATAATCTTTCCGTTCCAAATTTTTCTACACAGAATGAAGCAAGTGCTGATCCATAAATAATGGCATTTTTCATATTATTAAAGTTGATGGTACCTACTTTAGCCATGTAGCCAATAAATCCGCCTGCGAAAGTGTCGCCTGCTCCAGTTGGATCGAAAACTTCTGCCAAAGGCAATGCTGGTGCAGAGAAAATCTGATCTTCATGAAATAACAAAGCACCATGTTCACCTTTTTTAATAATTAAATACTTAGGCCCCATAGTCAGGATTTTTTTCGCGGCTTTAACCAATGAATATTCACCCGAAAGCTGACGTGCTTCTGCATCATTGATGGTTAAAACATCCACCATTTTAATAGTTTCTAATAAATCATCCATCATAATATCCATCCAGAAGTTCATGGTGTCCATTACAATTAGCTTAGGTCGATTTTTAAGGCGTTTAATCACGGTTTGCTGTACTTGTGGCGTTAGGTTGCCTAACATCAGGTATTCGCAGTCTTGATAGCTTTCAGGGATAATCGGATCGAAATTCTCCAACACATTTAATTCTGTAATTAACGTGTCACGGCTATTCATATCATTATGGTACTTGCCCGACCAGAAAAATGATTTTTCACCCGCCTTAATCTGCAAACCTTCGGTATCAATTCCATGTTTAGTAAAGGTATCTATATCTGCTTTTTGAAAATCATCACCTACTACAGCAACAATTTTTGCTTGATTATAGAAGTAAGATGCAGCTAAACTAGCGTATGTTGCAGCGCCACCAACAATTTTATCTGTTTTTCCGAATGGAGTTTCAATAGCATCGAACGCTACAGTACCTATGATTATCAGGCTCATATATTTTAATTTGAATTTTTTTAAAAATTTTTCACTGCAAATATTGCATAAATAATTTAAAAGCCCTAATATTGCATTCCCAAAACGAACAAGGGTTTGCAAGCTGAAAAGCATTAAAAACTTCGATTTGGGAAACAACCGGCACTCCTTCTTAGCTCAGCTGGTTAGAGCATCTGACTGTTAATCAGAGGGTCGCTGGTTCGAGCCCAGCAGAGGGAGCAAAAATCCTCACAGTAATGTGGGGATTTTTTATGACAACCTTGCTAAATGATTTTAGCAAAACATATAACACCAACCAGAATAAATTCCTTCTTAGCTCAGCTGGTTAGAGCATCTGACTGTTAATCAGAGGGTCGCTGGTTCGAGCCCAGCAGAGGGAGCTGATGCTTATCAGTTAGCCCCACTCCGTCCGAGTGGGGCTTTTTATTTCTAAAACATAAGGGAATTTGAAAGACTTGAACTTTTCCACCAAAAACAGGAACTATTTATTTGCCAACAATTACTTTGCGGTGTGCTAACCCCCATTCTGTCAGATCATTAATAATGGTTTTCAAAGTCATGCCATATTCCGTTAGTTGATATTGAACCGATATCGGCTGCGTTTCTAATACCGTTCGCTTTACCAATTTATTGATCTCCAACTCTTTTAATTCTTTACTCAGCATTTTGTTCGATATGCCTTGTACATCATTCAAAATATCAGAAAATCTTCTTTTATTGTAATAGCAAATGGATGAAATGATGGATATTTTCCATTTCCCATTCAGTACGTCCATTGCATCATGGACAGCCATGATCTCTTTTTTGTGTCCTAATTTACAGTGATCTTCAGTCATAAGTTACTTGGTTACCCGAAAGTTACTGTTACTTTCGGTTACAAAGTAACCAAAATAAATTGATTCATGATACCTTTACAGCTTAAACAATTAAAGATAATCATGGAATTTACAAATAAAAACGTCGTTATTACCGGAGGAACTACTGGAATCGGATTTGCAACAGCAAAAGCATTTATTGCCGCAGGAGCCAACGTTTGGATAACAGGTAGAAATACCGAAAATCTTCAAAAGGCATCAGCAGAAATAAATAATCCTAAATTGAACACTGTGTTATGTGACACATCGAAACTTCCTGATATTGCTATCCTTGAAAAAACAATTGCAGAAAGTGGAAGCAAAGTAGATGTTCTTTTTCTGAATGCAGGTATTGCAACATTTGAACCTATAGAAAAAGTTAGCGAGGCAAATTTTGATGCACAATTCAATACCAACGTAAAAGGACATTTTTTCACATTGCAAAACCTACTTCCTCATCTGTCAGACGGAGCCTCGGTATTGTTTACCTCTTCAACAGTAGCAACAGCTGCAAATTTAGGTGCAAGCGTATATTCGGCAACTAAAGGAGCACTGAATAAAATAGCACAGATTGCTGCAAACGAGCTGGCAGGAAGAAAAATTCGTGTCAATATTGTTAGTCCGGGACCTGTAGCAACACCTGGCTTAGAAAATGCTGTACCGTCTGAAGCAAAAGATTTTTTAGCTGCTGCTACAGCTTTGCAAAGACTGGGTAATCCAGATGAAATTGCTAAAACAGTATTGTTCCTGGCATCCGATGCCGCAAGCTTTATTACCGGAACAGAAATTATAGCTGATGGTGGTTACCTTAACTATGCATTAAAGTAAAATTGCAACATCATTTATTGATAGTTTAAACAGAAGAAGCGGCAAATGCCGCTTCTTCTGTTTAAAAGTAATTATAAATATTTTATTATAAACCTCATTATGATATGCATTAGAATACTATATAAACAGGGTATTTGTTTTTTAATCACCCGCCTTTTGGGCACACCTTCAAAGGTCGGCGGAATGGCGGCCATATCTTGTACGCTCAGCCGGGTAACTTCAAATAGGTTAGAAAATGCTGAGATCGGCTGTGAAACTTTACAACAATGAGCATTGGCATGTTACCCCCCAATCGGTACATTTCACAGAAGAAATCCATGTTGAGAAATTATGGAAAAACTATTATGTTAAAAATGCTAAAATTGTAAACCCATTTCAGGACAACAAAAGTCCTGTAAATAAATTACAGGATTAAATTAATATTTGTAAACTTTTTTAGGAAGAGACAGTGTTTAACATAAAAAAAATGAAAAAACTATTTATCCTCTTTGCCTTTGCTCTTTGCCTGGGTAATTCAAATGCCCAAATGCTTGGGAAAAACCAGGTAAACGCCCGTGCAGATACACTTCGCGGAACACTCACCTCTTTACGTACCTGCTATGATATCAATTACTATCACCTGGATGTTAAAATCGATATTGATCAAAAATCTGTAGCTGGAAGTAATGAATTTGCCTTCACAGCCACTCAGGATTTCACAAAACTGCAATTCGATCTTTTCTCCAATTTAAAAGTTGAAAAAGTACTTTATAAGGGAAATGAACTGCCATTTACCCGTGAATACAATGCCGTTTTTGTAACCTTCCCGAAGGCCGTTAAGAAAGGCAGTAAAGATAAGTTTACCGTATTTTATTCAGGGAATCCGGTAGTGGCGAAAAATGCCCCTTGGGATGGCGGTTTTATTTTCAAAAAAGATGCTGCTGGTAATCCATTTGTTTCAGTGGCCTGCCAGGGCTTGGGAGCGAGTGTATGGTGGCCAAATAAAGACCACCAGAGTGATGAAGTAGATAGCATGCTCATCAGCATCAGCGTTCCTAAAACATTACAGGAAATATCCAATGGAAGATTAAGAAATACTGTTGATCAGCCAGATGGCTACAAACAATATAACTGGTTTGTAAGTAATCCAATTAACAATTATGATGTTACATTTTACATTGGTAAATATGCCCATTGGCAAGACAGCTATGCTGGCGAAAATGGAAATTTAAGCATTGATTACTGGGCTTTACAAGTAGATAGCGCTAAAGCACGTCCACATTGGGATGCCGATGTAAAACCAATGCTCAAATGTTTCGAGTATTGGTTTGGCCCCTACCCCTGGTATAAAGATGGCTATAAATTGGTTCAGGCACCGCATTTAGGTATGGAACATCAAAGCGCTGTAGCTTATGGAAATCAATTTAAAAAGGGCTATTTGGGCAGAGATTTAAGTGGAACCGGTCATGGTTTAAAATGGGATTTCATTACCATCCATGAAAGTGGACATGAATGGTTTGGAAATAATATCACCTCCAAAGATATTGCCGACATGTGGATTCATGAAGGCTTTACCAATTATTCGGAAACCCTTTTCACAGAATGTACAGATAGCAAAAAATCTGGCGAGGAGTATGTGATAGGAATCAGAAACGGAATTGAAAATGATAGCCCTATAATTGGCCCTTACGGCGTAAATAAAGAAGGATCTAGCGATATGTACCCTAAAGGCGCTAACCTGATCCATACCATCCGCCAATTAATAAATAATGATGAAAAGTTCAGACAAATTTTAAGAGGCCTAAATAAAACCTTCTATCATAAAACAGTAACTACTGCTGATATAGAAAACTATATGGCTAAGCAAAGTGGATTAAAGCTTGATAAAGTTTTTGACCAATATCTTCGCCACTCGGCCATTCCGGTTTTGGCCTATAAAATTAATGATGGCGTGCTATCTTATCGTTGGATAACCGATGTAAAAGGCTTCGACATGCCTGTTAAGGTAACCTTAAAAGCAGATGAATATACTTTACTCAAACCAACAAATGATTGGAAAACGATCAAGGTTGATCCGAATATAACAGCAGATAATTTTAAGAGCGATCCTCAGTTTTATATCAAAACTAAAAAAGAATAATCGAAAAATAAACTAACTAATATTTAGAAAATTTAAAAACCCGTTGTAACTGCAATAGGTTTTTCTTTAAAAATCCAATCCTCTGTGCAACTTTTTTATATTTCTACCGTCTTATAAACAAAAACGCATTCATATCTTTTATGAGCGGTATTTCAATAAACTAAAGATTCATATCTATGAAAAAATTATTCACCATTTTATTTGCAGCACTTACTTTAACCACAAGTATGAATGCCATTGCAAAAGATCAGATAAAAATTACATCATCCAAATATAATGATGATGACAGACCAGTAAGCAACTTTAACGGAATCGCAGCAGCAGGCCCTATCAATGTAGTGGTAACTTTAGGCCATAAAGAAAGCTGCCGTTTAGAGGGAGATGCTGAAGCAATAGCATCAATCATTACTGAAGTAAAAGGCAAAATCTTAATCATCCGCCCAAAAAATAGCGTAACCAGCTGGTCAAAAAAATACGAAGGAAAACAAATTACAGCTTATGTTTCTGCCGAAGAACTTGCAAGTTTAACCATGAGCGGATCTGGAAATATGGTGGTAAACGGTAAAATTAGCACTGGTGATTTGACTACTACATTAAGCGGATCAGGAAGTATTAAAGCAACTGCAGATGTAGACAACTACAGTGGCGTAATCAGTGGATCTGGTTCTTTAAAAATTACAGGCAGCACAGACAGGGCTAAAATTGTGATAAGCAGTTCAGGTTCTTTTGAAGGAAAAAGTTTTTCAGCTAGTACCGCATCAACCACCATTAGTGGTTCCGGAACAATTAATATAAAGGCTGATCAATCCATCAAAGCCGTAATTAGCGGATCAGGCAGCGTAAATTATTCCGGCAATGCAACGGTTGATAAAACCATTATTGGATCAGGAAGAGTAAGAAAAATATAACTAAAAGTATTTAAACTAAAAACGCTTGTAAGAAATTACAGGCGTTTTTAGTTTAATATGATTAAGGACTTTATTCTATATTGTTCAACAATCTGATTACCGCTTACAAAAATTATTAATGATGCTAATAGAAACGTTAAAACTACTCTTCGAAAGAGACCTTAATAAACTTACTCAGGAGATCGAATTATATCAAAATGAATCTAACATCTGGCTTACCAGTAAGGATATTTCCAACTCTGCCGGGAATTTATGCTTACACCTTATGGGTAATCTCAATACTTATATAGGTGCAACATTAGGCGGCACCAATTATGTTAGAAATCGCGAACTTGAATTTTCTTTAAAAAATATTCCGCAAAAAGAACTTATTAAAAAAATTGAAGAAACAATAACTGTAGTTAACGAATCATTAAACAGCATCACGCAGGAAGAAGTTGAAGCCGAATATCCGATATTGGTATTAGCAGAAAAAACTTCAACAGCATTTTTTCTCGTTCACCTAACCACACATCTAGCCTATCATTTAGGCCAGATTAATTACCACCGAAGATTGTTAGATAATGCATAAAGCCTCTAATTCCAAGCATGGAGCAATTGCACTACAGATGCTAATTTAAGCTGGTCATCCTGGGTGTAGCGTCACACTGATCCAGCGTCATTAAATGTAGCGTCACCCTGAATTTATTTCAGAACCAGAACCGGGCCTGCTATAAAGATGCTGAATCAAGTTCAGCAATGACGACCCCCCGAGCAGAATCGTCATTGCGAGAAGGCTCTTTCTGCCGACGAAGCAATCTTACAATGGCACTTATATCTTTGCGCTATAGGTGAATCAAGTTCAGTAGGACGGATAAATCAAAAATCTTCCAACAACATCCATCCAACTTCAATAATCCTTACCGCGCCATTAATTCCAAAGCAACCCTTTATTTTTTAAGAAGCATAAATTGTATTTATTCTTTATGATGGAAAAAGTTTTTCATCAGGTTTTTCATCAACTGAAATACGCAAATTGTGTTTTTATTTAGTATTTAGTATTTAGTATTATTGTATAATTAGGTGATACTAGAAATGGCAAAATTAACAAATAAGAAAATTGTACCTAAAGGGGTTAGACTTGGATGGGCATCTCTTAAAGATGCCAAATTGGCTAAGGTTACGCTGTCATTAACTTCTATAAAGGGAGTTAATGTTAAAAAGAGTAAAGCGTTTTCTATTAGCAAAGCTGTTGATGGGGATGTGGTTGCAAAACGGAGTTTTCTGATCCCTTGAGCTTTCGCTTGTTAGAAGATTGCCTTTTACCATGAAATAATTAAAGTCTAATTTAGATCTTTCAAACCAATAATATTATAGATTCGGAAACTGTTTACCTAGTCTGCTTAGCTCTATTTACGCTGATCTTACTTATAATCTTCTTTTCTGTTTCAGCCTGTATAACATTGACGATTAAATTAGGATCGATATTTAAAATATAGGCCAAGCGCAAGATTTCAGAAACTGTAAACTTCTCTGGATCGGCCAATTTTACAGAATACCTTTCTGAATTAATACCTAAAAGCTTGATGATCTTAGTTGGGTATAATTCCGAAATATCATACATCTTTTTGATCTTGCTGGTTTCAAACATTGCGCCTATTGAAGAAAGGTCTTTCTCGGGATTATTATTGTTGTTTTTCCAATTAGCCATATTAATGCGTTTATAACTAAAGTCGTCAATAGATTACTATTCATTTATAAAAAAGAACCATTATAATTTGCTCAATTATTTAATTGTTTAACTCCCTCATAATCTTCATTAAAAAATTCGCTCAAACTAACACCGAAGCAGTTCAGAATAGTAATCAATGTTCCAATTGTGATATTCGCACTACCAGCCTCATACTTACCATACTGCGAACGGTTCAGATTGTTTTCATAGGAAAATTTATCTGGACTAGTATAACCTTTAGATTTGCGGAGGGCTTTTAGTCTTAAGCCTATTTTCTTCAATTCCTTTTCGCTTGTTAGAAGATTGCCTTTTACCATGAAATAATTAAAGTCTAATTTAGATCTTTCAAACCAATAATATTATAGATTCGAAAACTATTTAATTAGTTGGATTGGGTTGAATTAAAAAGCTTTTAATAACAATTCACTCAGGAAAAAACTCCCTCATCGAACACCCTAAAATTTCTGCAATCTTTTTTAAGTGATTGATGTTGTATTTATCGTCTGTCTTAGAACGTTCAACGTTTCCAACAAATTTAGGATTAAGATCAATGGCAACAGACAATACTGCTTGAGTTAATCCAACTTGAATCCTCTTCTCTCTAACCCTATCAATAACATATTGTTCTATCTCGGTAAGCTTACCCATACATAGGCTAAGTAAGGAATAAATAAAAATTATTTACCGTGCTATAGCACTATTTTGTGTTTTCTATTTAATTCCTCTAAATAAGGATTGGTCACGACAAGGAAACTTGCCAGAGCTTTTAGTTCTAATTCGAAATATCTCCATGCCCGTAATTGCTGACTCATATATATTATTTTGTTTTACTAATTGTTAGGTTTCATAGTCAATAAGTACGTATGTTTCTAGAAATTATAAAATTGCATATGACAAATTCTAATTACGCATGCATAGAGTTTATTCTGTTTTTTTTATCGATTCCGAAAAATCAAACAAATCCATGGCATCCACCTTCAAGAACTTGGCATAGATCGAAACATGACTGATACTGGTATTCACTTGTCCAAGTTCTGTTCTTGCAATCTGGCTCTGCGATACTTCGCTTAGTAATGAGAGCTGTTCTTGAGATAGACCTTTGCTTTCTCGCACCTGCTTTAGCTTATGGCCGAATTTCTTGATAAATTCTTCGTCTTTTAAATACTTCACAAACAAATAGACACCTATAAAACAAAATAACTAATAGCAAATTTGCTATTAATATTAATATTGTTTAAATTAGCTCTACGAAGAAAAAAAGAACTATTTACAAAATTGCAGTTCTATAAAAGGTAAGGAATTGCTAACAAGCCTCGCAACTAAATCTGACAGTTTAATCCCGCGAGAGTAAGTTGAGCAACCAAAACCCTATATTTGCTATAGGGTTGGTGCTCGCTTATGTCTTTTGTGGGAGCCCTTCTTAAAGGAAGGGTGGCTTTGTCAGAGCCAAGTTACATTAGACTAAGTGGATTGCCAGCCCTATTGTAATTATGGCATACACTTGTTGAGGCTTATTTAATGTTAAATTAAATGAGATCAATATGGAACCATCAAAATTATCACCAGAAGCCAACCACGCTGTCCATTTCAGGGAGTTTATCCAACAGCTCGCACAGAAGTTTGAACCACTCCAGATCTTCAGCTTTTCGCAGAACAGCTACACCCATCATTCACAAGGCTGCTTTAATAACAATCAAAGCTATTTTAAATGTAACCATTGCCTGTTGGTAGTTACCGAAACGGCAACCCGAGTTGATTATGAAATACAAGATTTTGCCAACAGCTATTATCAGCATGGAACAATTACCATAATCTGCCACGGCAGGCAATCTGTTATGGATGCAGTACAGCAAAACAGCCGCTTTTTTATCACCGTGCTAACCTATGGCAAACAACTCTACAGTAAAAATGGACTGCTAAACAACGATCCAATTTCTGCGTTTATCCCCACCAAGGGCGCAATCAAAGCAATAAGACATTATGAACATCGCATACCACTGGCAGATGGCTTTCTGATGTGTGCATCCAAATGTTTGGAGAAGGAACAATTCGAGATTTGTGCCTTTATGCTCCATCAGGCTGTAGAACAAGCTTGTATCTGTTTGTTGAGGGTTCATATCGCTTACCGCTCCGAATTCCATAACCTTTACCGCCTGCTCCGTTTGTGTACTTGTTTTTCCGAAAAGCCTTTTCAACTTTTCCTTTCTACTCCCGAAGATGAGCACTTATTTGATGTAATGGCAAAGAGCTATTCTGGTTCACGTTATAAAGATGATTTTTCGGTTTCCTGCCAAGATGCGGAGCATCTTTATCAACGCGTGGCTTCCTTTCTTTTGTTGGCAAAGGCCATGTGCAACGAAAAAATAGAACGGCTTGCCAAATCGGCATCAGATGATGCCATCTTAAAAAACGCCAATCAGGTACAGATCGAAAAAATATTGTAACCAGCATTTAAGACTATAAAACCATCATGAGCAAACGCTAGCAAACAGAAATGAATATTGCTCATGATAGCTTCATTACCAATAAAAACAAATTATATACCAATGAAAAAGCAAACAAAAAATACATCAAATAACAGGATCGTTTATCTTAACAATGATGAAACAACAGAACCAATAAAAGTAATACACGATTTTTTTACTCACTCCTGGTTGCCCAATCATTTAAAAATGCTAAAACGCTGGCGAAACGATGCCGCGTTTGAATCACAAGAATCAAAAAAATGTAGCCCGGAGTTCCTTGTTTATAATTACGAACTAACCCTAAAGCTAATAGAGGCCGCCTGGCTCTTAAAGAGCCACAAGCTTGGCAAACTTAACTTTGATAACAAACAGGAAATTGATATTGCAAAATGCTACATTAAAACAGAAAAGAAGAAGCTACAAGACTATCCTAAAAACCTAACCACTCGGGAGATTGTAAAGCCTTCGGTTGTATTAAAGAAAATGTTCAGGCTTTATAAACTAGATGGGTATAAAAAAATCCTGAACATATGGCTTCACGATGCGCTGAGTACCTCCTTTATGGAAGAAAGCCTTTCTAAATCTGAAGTAATTAAAGTTTACGAACAATTAATTAAACTGTTCGAGGCCACGTGGCTAATTAGCGAGCGTATAAAAGATGACAATTAAAACTTTATTTTACGTCTCCACTGAACGAACGGCCGAACAGAAAGGTTAGGCAACCGCCAAATCTTTTCCTTACACACCAGCGCAAAAACATCGAGGCTGTATGGGCTGGTTATTTATTAGACACATAAATTTTATTTCTTTAAAGTTATTTTGACCTTTTTACCAGTATGTTTTACCTTTTAGCAGGTTAATTTATACTAAAAGGAAGTTAGATTAATATTCTTTAAACTGTAGTTTATGTTTTAACAAGTGTGCTTGTACTTATTACAACTGCATTTGCACTTCTTTAAAAAGCATTTATAGTTTTTCCATTTGCTATTGTACTTCTTTAAAGATATATTTATCAACTCCAATCCTGCATTGCGGTTTTACAACCCGCAATACATATTGTCAAATCATCCCCGATAATTGAACATCCTTTTTGATCACTTAAACGGTTAACAATATGTTATTTCTAAACGTACTATCTATTTTTAGTGCCAGAGGTATCGAAAGGCCCTCTACCTTTCTTATTAAAGCAGGCTTTAGCGCACATTCAGCCCATTATATTTTACATGGCAAAACCCGCTCCATCAGGTTAGATCATATCGAAAGCCTTTGCAAGCTGCTCATCTGCGAACCCAGCGATCTTTTTACCTGGAAGCCAGATCAAAATGAAAACCTTCCGGCATCACAACCCATCACAAAACTCAGAAAACACGAAACACAACAAAGTATTCAAAACCTCATTACAGATATGCCCTTTAAACAAATCAAAGAAATTGCAGCGGTAATTAAAGAAAAGAAAGAAGAAGCCATTACCCTTAAAACAAAAAATGAGGCTTAAGCCTCATTTCATATCTTTTTAAAACTGAACCCCAAGCAACCACATATTTTCAATGTAATTAATTTTCTGACTGGCTTTATCATACTCATCCCAGCCTGTAGTGTGAACTTGTGTTAAATTAGTTGCACCAAATTTCGTAGTATTTTGAAGATACACATGCTTCCAGATATAAAACTTCAATCCAACCTTTGCAGATACGCCATAGCCAGAAATATTCCAATGGTTATTTCTTCCTAAGCCAAACAAACGAACATCAGACCGAGGAACCATTAAGCCACCGCCTAAGCCAGTTTCTAATGTTAAAGAGGTGTTTCCACCAGGAGCTACCCAAATATCATCATAACGTTCTACCTCTATATTGGCATAATTAAAACCATCTGTATGCTCATAAGTTAGCATGCTCTCTTTCACATTGATATTTTGTCCGTTATAGTCTCCAGCCAAAGCACCTGTTGGTACATTCTCTGGCGTAATATTCGCACCAATATGACCTGTTATGGCAACTGTTTGAGGAATATCCATCACGTATTTCATGTGATCCCAACCGATGGAAATACTATAATTATCTTTAATGAAATAGCCAACGCGGATATTGTATTGTGGAACAGTTACCAAACCTGGATTTAACCAATCCCAGCTTAATTTCGATTGCCTGTCATGTGCTACAACATCTTTTAATGTAAAATCGTAATTAGGACCGGTAAATCTGATATCGCTCTTACCATACCAGGAATTATTATATCCCCAATGAACATAAAAATCACCTTTACGGGAAAAATTTCGTTTATGCTCAGGATTAAAAATGCTTTTAGAACTTGGAGTATTGGCATTTGGGGAGTCTTGGTTCTCTTGCGCCTGCATCCGCCTTGCAAACAAGAGTGTAACAACCAATATAAAATATTTCTTCACGCCGCAAATTGAGCGAAAAGGAATTTAATTTACAATAATTTTAACACATCCTTATAAGCAATTTATAAAAAATGACTTTAAGATATTAAAATCAAATTAGAATCTGGTGTACACTGCTAGTTGGATAATATTGTTGTTGGTGTGATTGCTTACATTTTTTATCGCCTGGTTCATATAACCCACTTCAAGATCCATTTTTTTTGAAAACCGGTATCCTCCTGCTACATAAAGTCTGTTCTGATCAAAAAAACTGTTATTGAGCTGATGTTTATTCTGGATATTTAAGAAAATTTCGTTTTGCAACGCCACAAATACCCCATTTGCAAAGGCTGCCTTTGTTTTTTTAATAGGTTGGATGAACCTAAAGAAATAACGGAATCGTTGGGCAAATACATCATCATTTGCCCGCCCGATAAAACGCTGCTCTACCCTAAACCGGTGGCTGGCAAAAACAGATTTTAATTTATGGTTGAAAATATATTGTTCAAAGATCCGGTGTTCGTGCAGAAATACATCATCAGAAACATCAGCTGCACTTTTAGTGGTTTGCCATAAATAACCCAATGCCACATTGCTCTTATCATTGATGAAATACTGCAAAGCCGGCCTAACCAATGTATTTCTTACATGGTCCCAATCATCTGCAGAACGTACCTGTAAGTCGAACTGTAAACCCCACTTCTTATTAAATTTGGTATTATTTACAAACATAAACCAACCCGTATTTTGGTGTTGTGTTTGTGCAGAAAGCTTTAAGAACGTAGCAAAAAGCAATAAAGAAGTGAAGAAAATGTTTCTCATAAATGATAATTGTGTATTTCTAAATCTTTAAAGATAAAACCAAACAAATGTTGCAAAGCTAAACAGTTTACCTTAAATTAACATCAGTAAAACTTTTTTAGACCTGCAACAGGTGCTTTATTTGAAATTCATTTAGCGTTACACAATTAAAAATTTATCTTCGTTGAAGATTTGGACTTCGGGATGCGTATAATACCCCGTATGAACAAGAATTACAACACGTAAAATAAGAACAAAATGATTATTGAACCGAGAATGAGGGGCTTTATTTGTTTAACTGCACATCCAGAAGGTTGCGCACAAAACGTAAAGAACCAAATTGAATATGTAAAATCTAAAGGAGCCATTAACGGCCCTAAAAAAGTATTGGTTATTGGTGCATCAACAGGTTTTGGCCTGGCATCACGCATTACCGCAGCCTATGGTTCTGATGCAGCAACCATTGGTGTGTTTTTCGAAAAGGCACCTTCAGAAGGTAAAACAGCTTCGCCAGGTTGGTACAATACGGCCGCATTTGAAAAAGAAGCACATGCAGCTGGTTTATATGCAAAGAGTATTAATGGTGATGCTTTCTCAAAAGAAATTAAACAAAAAACCATCGATTTAATCAAAGCAGATTTAGGTCAGATTGATTTAGTGATTTATAGCCTCGCTTCTCCCGTAAGAAAACATCCGGAAACTGAAGTTTTACACCGCTCTACTTTAAAGCCAATTGGTAGCACATACACCAATAAAACAGTTGATTTCCATACAGGCAACGTAACTGATATTTCTATAGAACCAGCTACAGAAGATGATATTACCAACACGGTGGCGGTAATGGGTGGCGAAGACTGGACCATGTGGATAGACGCCTTAAAGGCAGAAAACCTATTGGCTGGAGGCGCTACCACAGTTGCTTATTCGTATATCGGCCCTGCTTTAACTGAGCCGGTTTATCGTAAAGGAACTATCGGCAGGGCTAAAGATGATTTAGAAGCTACTGCATTTAAGATTGGTGATCAATTAAAAGATATTAATGGTAAAGCTTTCGTTTCTGTAAATAAGGCCTTGGTAACACAAGCAAGTTCAGCAATTCCTGTAATTCCGCTTTATATTTCTTTATTGTACAAAATCATGAAAGAAGAAGGTATTCATGAAGGAACAATAGAGCAAATTCAACGATTGTATGCAGACAGATTGTATACAGGTGCTGAAATTCTGGTTGATGAAAAAGGAAGAATTAGAATTGATGATTTAGAAATGCGTGAAGATGTTCAGGCTAAAGTTGCTAAGCTTTGGGAAGAAGCCACAACAGAAACCTTACCTGCATTAGGAGATTTACCAGGCTATCGTTCTGATTTTTTAAGCCTTTTCGGTTTTGAGGTTGATCAGGTTGATTATCAAAAAGACACCAATGAAATGGTGAAAATTGATGGATTGGTAGAATAATAAATGTTAGTCATCTCTACTACTGAGGTAGAAGTGATCCTATATCATGAATAATATCTAAATGGCTGGCTTTTTGCCGGCCATTTGCATAAATAAATAAAAAAATGAATTTCGATTTACAGCCTACATTAGAAGATAATTTAATAAGAGTAGTTCCATTAAAAGAAACTGATTTTGAAAATCTATATACGGTAGCTGCTGATCCGCTGGTATGGGAGCAACACCCCAATAAAGACCGCTTCAAAAGAGAAGTGTTCGAGATTTTTTTCAAAGGGGCAATGGATTCAAAAGGAGCATTTATCATTTATGATCAGGCTACTGGTGAGGTAGTAGGCAGCTCAAGATATTATGAGTTAAATGAAGAAGAAAAATCCATTGCAGTTGGTTATACTTTTATAGGACGTAAGTTTTGGGGTAAGGGTTATAACACCGCGCTGAAGAAACTGATGTTCGATTATGCTTTTCAATTTGCAGACCAGATTATCCTTTATATTGGTGCAACTAATTTTCGCTCACAAAAGGCAATAGAAAAATTAGGTGCAATTAAAACTACCGAGATTGAGGTTGCTTATTATGGTGAACCTTTAAAATGGAACTTCCTTTATCAAATTAATAAAATAGCATGGAATAGTAGATAGCTGATTCATACCTGGGGCATTAGTAATATTGTATCAACTATACCATGCACAAGTTAACCAGTAGCACTGTTTGAATATTTTGTGACAACAAATATTGAACAACAATCAGTTATGTATACTCATGTTGGAAGGAATAAAATCGTATTTCTGATTTAGTATTCTTATATTTGTATAAATCTCAATTCCACTCACCTTTTTAAAAAAACAAAACAATTATATATTTATGGCTAAATCTCAGGCAACATACAGTAAAAAAGAGAACGAAAAAAAACGATTAAAGAAACAAAAAGACAAACAAGAGAAAAAAGAAGAGCGTCAGTCTAATGCAAAAAAAGGTTTAGCGCTTGAAGACATGATGGCTTACGTTGATGAAAACGGAAACATCTCTTCTACTCCACCAGACCCAAAAAAGAAGAAAGTATTCAATATTGAGGATGTTCAAATCGGCATCACCAGACAAGAAGACATTATCGACGAAAATCCGGTTAAAAAAGGCACTGTTACTTTCTTTAATGATAGTAAAGGTTACGGCTTTATCAAAAATACCGAAACTCAGGACAGTATTTTCGTACACGCAAATGGCTTAGTTACTCAAATTAAAGAGGGTGATAAAGTTACTTTTGAAGTAGAAATGGGGCAAAAAGGTCCAACAGCCGTTAAGGTATCTAAAATCTAATCGTTGTTAAACGCTCCAATTGCTTTATCAACAGCAATAAGATAAAAATCTGCAGATCAAATTCTGCTGCGCCAGGTTTTATAAACATTTATATTTCCGTCTATTTAGCATAAAACCTAGCGCATTTTTTCTCAAATCAGGCACCATTTAATTCTTGCCCCAATCTCATTCCTACAAAGGCATTCAAATATATTCGACTTTAAGGTTAGGATTAATGCTTAAATAAAAAATTCTTTGCTTTTTTTTTAAAAAATCAATCTGTTGTATTAGATAAGCGTTATTAGCCTGTTTTATATCTGATTAACTTTAATAGTTAAGGCTGATTGCATTAATAAAAAACGGGATATTTACGTGGTGTTAAAAAAAACATCAATCTCGGTGTGGAATTTGCTTTGCATTTACATCATTACAGTACACACAAAGACAACATAGCATATGAAAAAATTAATTGCAATTGCACTCGTTGCATTTTTAGGCTTATCTTCAGCCATGGCACAACAAACAGATTTACGTAGAAAAATCAGTGTTAGCGGTAACGCAGAAACAGAGGTAACTCCTGATATCATTTACATTGGAATCTCCTTGAAAGAATATTTAAACGGGAAGAAAAAGGTAGAGATTACTGAACTGGAAAAACAACTTTATGCTGCAGTACAAAAAGCAGGCATTGCGAAAGAAAATTTAACTGTTAGTAATTTAAGTAGCTGGAACGATAATACCTCAAAAAAGAAAAACCCTGATTTTTTAGCCAGTAAACAGTATCGTTTGAAGGTGAATGATTTAAATAAATTTAACGCCATCCTTGATGAACTGGATGCTAAAGGGATTGCTAATACCAATATTGAAAGTTATGATTACTCGAAAATTGAAAGCCTGAAAAAAGACCTAAAAATCAAAGCTTTATTATCGGCAAAGGAAAAAGCGACTTATATGGTTGAAGCACTAAATGGTAAATTGGGTGCAGCCATTGAAATTCAGGACGGTGGAGACAATATTATACAACCCGTTTACAGAAATTTCATGGTTCAGTCTGCAAGGGCCGAAACTTCGGCAGATACAGCCCCTGAAATTGATTTCAAGAAAATCAAGTTAAACTTCACCGTTAATGTAGTTTTTGAAATTAAATAATATAAAATAAAGTTAAAAAATCGCTTTTTAAAACCTACCAGAACATTTTGGTAGGTTTTTTGTTTAGTAAACATCGAACACTAAAAAACTTTAATATTATGAAAAAATTCATTTACACTTTAGCCCTTATTTTCTCTTTAGGCATTAGTTTCAATTCAGTACAAGCTGCTGATAAACCTGCAAAAAACCCTACTGAATTAACAGCTGAGCAGACACTGAAGTTGGAAAAAATTAAAACTCGTGTGGAAGAGATTAGAGACATGGATAAGTCTAATTTAACCAAAGCAGAGCGCAAAGCTTTACGTAGCGAGTTAAGAGAATTAAAAGGTCAGGCACGTGCAGTATCGGGTGGTGTTTATCTTTCAGTTGGAGCGATCATCATCATCATCTTATTATTGATCTTGATTTTATAATAAAAAACAACATCTATCTATAAAAACAAAAAGCCTTGCAGTGATGCAAGGCTTTTTTTGTGTGGAATATTTTCAGCAATGAAGATTTATCTAAGACTAACAAAATCTGGTTGTAGCGTCTCACTATGACCCATTTTAGATTCATCTCTATTATCTATCGGTCGTGTGTCCCACCGACCGAAATGATGATTTTCTTAATGCCTAAATATTTTCAAAATGAGGTCCTTGAACTACTAAAGACACCAAATCGAGAGAATAACCAACCTGTGACCTCTCGCTACGACTCATTTTCAGATTCATCTCTATTCTATCGGTCGTGTGTCCCACCGACCGAAATGATGATTTTCTTAATGACTAAATGTTTTCAAAATGAAGGCCTTGAACTAGTAAAGACACCAAATCGACAGTATAACCAATCTGGTTATAGTATCTCGCTAAGACCTAATTCATATAGCAATAGCATTGAGTTGCTTCGTGCCTAGCAATGACAACCGCCTTAAAAATTAATCAATAAAATCAAAGCCTGTATATTTCACCAGTACTTCTGGAATTTTAATTCCATTTTCCGTTTGATAATTTTCTAAAATGGATGCTACAATACGCGGCAAAGCTAAAGCACTTCCATTTAAGGTATGTACCAATTGCGTTTTACCTGTAGCGCCTTTAAAACGAATTTTTGATCGGTTACTTTGGAAAGTCTCAACATTTGAAACAGAAGAAACTTCCAACCATCTTCCTTGCGCTCCACTCCAGGCTTCCATATCATAAGTCATAGCAGAACCAAAGCCCATATCACCACCACACAACAATAAAACACGATAATGTAATCCTAATTTTTGCAACAATGATTGAACATAAGTGCTCATATCTTCAAGGGTTTGATAAGATTGATCTGGATGTGTGATTTGCACCAATTCTACTTTATCAAACTGATGTAAGCGATTTAAACCACGAACATGTGCCCCATAAGAGCCAGCTTCTCTACGAAAACAAGGCGTGTAAGCGGTATTTTTTATAGGCAAATCTTCTTCCTTAAGAATTACATCGCGGTATAAATTGGTAACCGGAACTTCAGCTGTAGGAATTAAATATAAATCATCAACAGTAGAATGGTACATCTGTCCTTCTTTATCCGGCAGTTGTCCCGTTCCAAAACCAGACGCCGCATTTACCAAATGAGGCACCTGTACTTCATTATAACCAGCTTCAATAGCCTGATCTAAAAAGAAATTGATTAGCGCCCTTTGTAATCTTGCACCTTTGCCTTTATATACCGGAAAGCCAGCACCCGTAATTTTCACACCCAGTTCAAAATCAATAATGTCGTATTTGGCTGCAAGTTCCCAGTGTGGCAAAGCCTGAGCAGGTAATTCAGCCGGCTCACCAAAAGTATAAACGGTTTTATTTTCCTCCGGTGTAGTACCTTCCGGTACCATATCATGTGGTAAATTTGGTAACTGAACAAGTAAGTTAAACTGCGCCGCTTCCAGTTCAGCCAACTTCTCCCCTATATTTTTAATATTTTCTTTGTGAAATGCAGTTTGTGCTTTAATTGCCTCAGCTTCTTCTTTTTTACCAGTACGCATTAAATCACCAATTTGCTTGGCGGCTGCATTTGCCTCTGCGGAAATAGCATCTAAGGAAGTTTGAGTGGAACGACGCTCTTCATCAATTTTAATGATTTCATCTACCAGCTCTGGTTGTTTAAAGTTACGTACACTTAAACGATCTAAAACTTTCTCTCTATTTTCGCGGATATAATTAACTTGCAGCATTATTTTATTTTTTTCACAAAGATAGAAAGAGTTTTCAGTTTTCAGTTTGCAGTTTTCAATCATGCACATCTTGATACTCAATTCTTGATACATTTAAACTATGGATGGCAAACTTTTCCTCGTACCTACACCAATAGGTAATTTAGAAGACATGACTTTTAGAGCCATAAGGATCTTAAAGGAATGTGATTTAATCCTGGCGGAGGATACCCGTACCAGTGCACCAATGCTTAAGCACTTTGGTATTGATAAGCGCGTTTTTTCTCATCATCAACACAACGAACATAAGGCTACTTCAGAAATTATTAAATTCTTAAATGAGGGGCAAAAAATTGCTTTAATATCTGATGCAGGTACGCCGGCCATTTCTGATCCCGGTTTTTTTCTGGTGCGTGAGGCCATTAAAAATAATATTGCTGTAGAATGCCTGCCCGGAGCCACTGCTTTTGTACCCGCTTTGGTTAATTCGGGTTTACCCGCTGATGCCTTTACCTTTGAAGGATTTCTTCCTGTAAAAAAAGGACGCCAAACGAAGTTTAAAAAACTGGCCGAAGAGGAACGTACGATTATTCTGTATGAAAGTCCGCACCGTTTACTAAAGACACTGGAAGAATTTGCACAGTATTTAGGAGAAGATAGACAGGCATCAGTAAGCCGTGAATTAACTAAAATGTTTGAAGAGACCGTTCGGGGTACATTAGTAGAGATAAAATCACACTTTGAAAACAATACTTTAAAAGGAGAATTTGTAATTTGCATAGCAGGAAAACCTGTGACAAAAAGTAAGAACAAATATGAAGATGCTGAGTAGCATCGCAAACTTATACAATATATGAATAGCATAGATAGATTCCTTAGTGACGAACAAGATCCTAAGACTGTAGAAAAAGTTATTGGAAAATTAAATGACCTTTTAACCACGGGTGAAGAATTATTGTACCTGGCGGTACAGAAAAAACCAGCCGTTAACTTGCTTCCGGATAGCATTGCCATTTCTAATAAAAGAATTTTTTATTGCGAACCAGGCAACTTGGGTTTGACTATGAATTTTAAAGATATTTCCTGGAAAAGCATTAAGGAGGTATCATTTAAAGAAGAACTTTTTGGTTCGAAATTTATCTGTGTTCCACAATATGGTGAGAATATTGTAACGGAGTTTATACCGAAAATACAAGCCAGAAAATTACATCAGGCAGCTAACCAGCAGTTAGAAGAATATAAAGAATTCTTGCATCAGCAAAAGATGGAAGAAAATCGTGCTACGGCATCTGCAATAAATATGAGTGCACAGCCAGTCACTGATTTACCAATCGAAGAGCCTAAAACTCCTGAATTCATTCAGATTGCTGAAGTGGTGGAAGAACCGGAAGATGAAACGACTTTGAAGTTGCGTAAACTGAAAACTTTGTATGACAAACACCTGATTACACAGGAAGAGTACGAAGCCAAAAAAGCGAATATTTTAGATAGTTTATAGATATAAGTGTTATGTCGAGTTATCTAAACGCCTCGTATTATTCAATAAGCTACCATTGACATTTTTATTTTCCTTCATTCAAAAATAGATTTTTCACCAATTGAAGCAATCTCATTCGTTAAAGCAAAAGAGATTGCTTCGTACCTCGCAATGATGATTGCATGATGCTCCAGGACGACAAATCACCTTAAAAGATGAACCCCAGACAAACTTACCTCCTTGCCTTAATAAGTGCATTTTTGCTTTGGCTGGCCTGGCCACCCATTCCTTTTTCAACTCCATTATTATTGATTGCATGGGTTCCTTTATTAATAGCAATTGATGAGATTGCTATTAATAATCTGAAAAAGCAAGGTAAACGCATTTTTTTAACAGCTGGCTTAACGTTTCTGATTTGGAATTCTGCTTCTATCTATTGGGTATATAATGCCATCAGTGCTTATAATGGGTCAATTGTAGCCATTCCGGTATCTTTAATTCCATTTGGTTTAGGCGCACTACTCATGACCTTTGCATTTTGGTTATATTACCGATTGGGTAAATATGTAAATAAAAAAATTGCTTACCTGGGACTAATTTCCTTCTACATTGCACTAGAGTATTTGCAACAAACCTGGGATTTAGCCTTCCCCTGGATGACACTTGGCAACGGATTAGCTGGGATGCACCAATTGGCACAATGGTATGATTATACTGGTATTTATGGCGGTTCGCTTTGGATTATAACCAGTAATATCCTTGCTTTTGAGGCATACAAGAAGCTAAAATCAGCATCAGGATACTTAAAATTCAGACCTGTTCTTATCTGGGCATTGGTGGTTATTATTCCTGTTTCCATATCACTAACTAAATATTATACAGCCACGGAAAAAGGCACCCCCAGTAATGTAGTGGTGGTGCAACCCAATATTGATCCTTATTTAAAGCTGAGTGCAATTCCTCCTGCAGCGCAAATTAAAATCCTTACTCAATTATCAGATTCGATTGCACAACCCAATACTGAATATTTTATCTGGCCAGAAACGGCAATTCCTAACTATGCGGATGAAGATCATATTAGAAGCAGCGAAGATTTTATTACGCTGCAAAACTTTTTAAGCAAATACAAAAACGGTACGCTAATTACTGGAATTGAAAGTATTAAAGTTTATGCCACAAAAAAGACGATCACATCAAAATATGATGAGCGTCAAGGCGTATATTTTGATAATTTCAATACAGCCATGCAGGTAGAAAACTCAGCAAATGTTCAGTTTTATCATAAATCGAAATTGGTTCCGGGTGTAGAGAAAATGCCTTTCCCAAAATTGTTTTCCTTCCTTGACGGTGTTTTTGCCCAATTAGGTGGAACAGTTGGCGGATGGGGTTGGCAGGAAAAACCTAGTGTATTATATGCACAGAGTGGAATTGGCGCAGCACCTGTTGTATGCTATGAAAGTTTGTGGGGTGATTGGATAGGCCAACAGGTTAAGGATGGCGCCCAGTTTATTGCGATCATCACAAATGATGGTTGGTGGGGCAACACTTCCGGAAAAGACCAACATGCCATGTATGCCAAACTGAGAGCTATTGAAACACATCGCGATATTGCAAGATCTGCCAACACCGGGATTTCCTGCTTCATTAATCAACGTGGGGACGTAACCCAAAGTACCAAATGGTGGACAAGAACAGCGTTGAAAGGCGACATTAATCTAAATGATGAAATTACATTCTATGTAAAAAGTGGTGATATTATTGCGAAAATTTTAAGCTTCCTGGCAATTTTATTGGTATTAATTATACCTTATAAAAAATGGGTAAAAAAATAAAAATTCTTTGCACGATAGTTTTATGGTTGGCTGTTTAACTAAAAAAGCACAAATATTGGTTATCCCACCGATGCAAGTAACTATTGATTCTTATTAAAAACATATGCAATACCATAAAAACTTTACCAGATTTTTTCTTATCATTTTTTTAATCTTAAATATTGCAGTAGATCAGATTTCAAAATTCATTGTAAGATTGGAGATTTCTGATTACGAGCACATTGCATTGATAAAAAATATTTTTACGCTTACAAGGGTTGAAAATAGTGGTGCTTTTTTAAGTTTAGGTGATAACATGCCTTATATTTTCAGGCTAATTATCTTAACAGGATTGCCCCTTTTATTTCTAGGTTATGGCTTATACTATCTATTTTCAAAACCTAATCTGCCAGGTAGCATGCAAATTGCATTATGTTTTTTAATCGGTGGCGGCATTGGTAATTTATATGACCGGATTGTACATGGATCAGTTACTGATTTTATGCATTTGGATTTTCATATTTTTCAAACAGGCGTATTTAATTTCGCCGATATTTCAATCATGATTGGTGTAGGGATTTTACTTTTACTATCCATTAACGGAAATATGATCAAAAAGAAAACTGAATAGTTTAGGAATTATCGTTTGGCTCTAAAATACGTCAGAAATATCGTTGTAAAATTAAGATATACACCTTTGTATTTTTTATACTATATTTACAATAGTGATACAAGTCATTACGATCAACTAAAAACTAAACTATGAAGACTCTAATTAAAAACCTCGCGTCAATTGCGCTACTCTCCATTTTCATTATTTCCTGTTCGAAAAAGAATGAAATGCCTCAGAATCCTCAAACTGAAACCACTCAACAGAATAAGGTTTTGGCCTACATTAAAAAGCTCGGATTTTCAGATGCACAAATTGTGGATAAAGGAGATAATTATATTGTTGATGGAGATATGGTATTCAGCAAAAACATGGAAGTTCCTGCAGATAAGGGAAATCAGATAACGGAGCAGTATTATAATGGATATGTTGTAACTAACAGTAGAAATATACTTGTTAAAATCGATCCTTCAATAACCAGTATGACCAGTGAAATCAATGGTGCAATTAATCAATGGAATACAGTACCCAACTCTAATCTTAGATTTGTAATTACCACAGGTACCGTTTATGATATTCTGATTAAAGTGGATAATACCATTGGAAGCTCTACCTGCGGACAGGCTTATCTGTCAACATCTAACGGCTTGGCAGGCAATACCGTTTGGATTAATCAGGCACTGATTCAAAACAATTCAGCTGCACAGCGTCAAAGAACGATTGCACATGAATTTGGACATACCATTTCCTTCAGACATACCAACCAATCTACAACAGTTAATGTACCTGGCGTTGGCGGAACAGACGCTCAATCCCTAATGAACGGAGGGCAGTGTGGAAGCGGTGCTACAGTTTTATCAACTAAAGATAAACAAGCAACTGCAGTATTATACCCACTTTAATACGTTTAAAAAAAATCAGATAACTAACTCAAAAGATCGTAATGTACTGGAAGCTGTTTTCTTGGAGACAGCTTTCTTTTTTTAAAAATTCTTTGAGATTTTAACTGAATAAAGAGACGTATTTCTTAACAACAAATAACCATTTCTAAACAAACATATATTTATCTTTAGTTGTTAAATAACCAAAAATAAAACTCAAACCATGAAAAGAAATGCAACAGCCGTATGGCAAGGCTCTATAAAAGAAGGAGCTGGTCACATTACCACACAGAGTACCACGCTAAATAATACGCAATATTCATTCAACTCACGCTTCGCTGAAGGTGTTGGTACAAATCCAGAAGAGTTAATAGCTGCAGCGCACGCAGGTTGTTTCACCATGAAACTATCAGCCAATCTGGCCGAAGCTGGATTTACAGCAGATAAGCTGGAAACTAAATGCGACATCAATTTAGACCCTTCAAAAGGTGAAATTGTTGAATCTCACCTAATTTTAACCGCAACTGTACCAGGTTTATCTCAGGAAAAATTTGATGAATTGGTTGCCGATGCAGAGAAAAACTGCCCGATATCAAAGTTGCTTAACACATCAATTAAAGTTGATGCAACATTAGCTTAAATTTTAATAAAACTTTGACAACTTTAATGAGCTTCATGCCCATAAAGTTGTCAAAGTTTAGTTATGCTTTAACATATTTATAGCCGTATGTTTTATATTACAGCATGTATTTCCCAACTATTGGCATTCTTCTTCCCATTCCAAACGCTTTTGATGAAACCCTTAAAATTGGTGGTGTTTGGTAGCGTTTAAATTCTGCTATGTTAACCATCTTCAAGATCCGTTGAACTAAAGCCTCATCAAAACCCTTTGCGATGATGGACTTTGAGCCTTGTTTCTCTTCAATGTGGTGATATAAAATTTTATCTAATACATCATATTCTGGCAATGAATCTGAATCTTTTTGATCTGGCCTGAGTTCTGCTGATGGTGGCTTAACAATAGTATTCACGGGTATCAATTCTCTTTCCTTATTGATGTATTTTGCCAGTTCAAAAACCTGAGTTTTATAAACATCACCAATTACCCCTATTGCACCGCACATATCGCCATACAAGGTACCATAACCTACCGCACATTCACTTTTATTAGAAGTGTTTAGCAAAATATAGCCAAATTTATTACTCATAGCCATTACAATAGTACCACGGGTTCTGGCCTGGATGTTTTCTTCGGTCAGATTAAAAGGCAGGCCCTTAAATGCCGGTGCTAAAACAGAATCAAATGCACTTGCTACTTCCTTAATCGGGATAATTTCATGCATACAGCCAAAGTTATTCACCAAATCAATTGCATCCTGAATAGAATGATCAGAAGAGAATTTGGATGGCATTAAAACAGCCATTATATTTTCTGCTCCTAATGCACGGCAGGCCAATGCACAAACTACGGCAGAGTCGATTCCGCCAGACAAGCCCAGTACAGCTTTGGTAAAACCAGATTTTTTAAAATAATCCTGAATACCAAGCACCAATGCATCATGAATTTGCTCAATATCTGTTAAACGTTCGGGCTGCGGATATTTGTTGCGAACGTTTTCAATTTCTTCCAGATCGAAAACCTGAAGATCTTCTTCAAAGTATTTCATTTCTGCCTTTATCACACCATCTGCATCAAAAACAAGAGAGCCTCCATCGAAAATAATTTCTGTTTGTGCCCCAACCTGATTCACATAAAAAACAGGAAGATGATACTTTTTTGCATTATCAGACAGTACTTTTATGCGCTCATCATCATGAGTATATGAAAAAGGTGAGGCTGCGATGTTAATCATCACATCGGGTTCCTCTTTAATCAGCTCATCCATTGGATTTGAAACATACAGTGGATTATCATTGATATTCCAAAGATCTTCACAAATAGTCAAAGCAATTTTCTTTCCCTTAAAATCGATACAACTAAAAGTTCTTGATGGTTCAAAATACCGGTACTCATCAAAAATATCATAGGTAGGTAACAATGCCTTTTTTGCAATCGCTTTAACCTCCCCTTTTTCGATAAAATAGGCTGCATTATACAAATCCTTTCCCTGTAAAATATGATTTTTAACAGGTAAGCCTACAATACAGGCAATCTTTGTACAATGTGTTGCAATTTCTAATGCCGCCGCCTCACATAAGGATATAAACTCTTCAAATTCTAAAAAGTCTCTTGGTGGATAGCCACAAATGGCAAGTTCTGCAAATACAACAAGATCAGCTCCTTTATCTTCTGCCAGTTTAATATGATCTATGATTTTCTGCGTATTTGCCTCGAAGTTTCCAATGTGATAATTAAGTTGAGCTAATGCTATTTTCATATTTGTTGTATCAGGTAGCGTGTATTAAATAATAAAAATCTATAATATAAATTAAAAGAATACACCAAAGTTTAAGCCCAGATAATGATTTCTTACATCCCTATTTTTATCAGTAGTAATATTGGTGAAACCATTATTAAAGGTTAAACCGGCAACAAAGCTTGTATTTTCTGAAATATCAAATTCACCGCCACCGCCAATTATCAATCCTGCGCGATAAAATTTAGTATAATCTGAAATTTTAACGTTATCTAATTGAGCGGTGCTACTTACAGCATCTTGTTTAGCACTGAGCAAAAATGAATTTGACAGGCCAAACTGTCCATAATATCTTCTGCCGTTATCTTTTACCGTTTTTAGTTTAATAGTTAATGGCAACTCCAGGTATTGAACTTTATATTTTAAATCATATGCCACAGGGATACTTTTATTGGCAGCCAGATCAAGGCTTTTGATATATGTAGGATCAACCTCTGTACTTTTTCCATTCATGGTGGTGATGGTTAGCGCTGTAGAAAAGCTATAATTAGGCGCAAAGTTAAAATCTCCCATCAATCCATAAGAGAAACCTAAAGCTATTCCATCGCTTTTGCCTTGTTCGGATTTAACCCAGCCAATGGTTGGTGATGCCGTTAAACCTAACCGGAAGCCATAACTTGTAAGTTGTGGAAGTTTTGGGATTTGTGCAAAGACACTAAAACTGAAAAGAGATAAAATTAAAATCGTTGATATTTTTTTCATACTGATGTGTTTATATTTGTTGAACATGATTGATAACGTAAAACACAGACAAATTTATCTAATTTTTCTCTTTGCTATCGCATTTATTTCTTGCAAACAAGATAACAGACCAGATGTGAGCCATATAAACCTGGATATTAAAATTGATCGTTTCGATAAGTCATTATATGCTAATAAATCTAAAAACCCGTCAGAAGTTAATATGCAGATGGCAAAAAGCTATGGTTTGTTTTATGATGATTATATCCACCGAATGATTGGCTCTCCGCAATACAGCAATGATGAAGTACTAAACACTTTATTTAAAGATCAGGCTTATACAGATTTAACCAAAGATGTTGACAGCATTTTCCCTAATCTGAAATTACAGGAAGCTGGTTTAATAGAAACATTTAAATACATTAAATATTATTATCCGAAGGCTAAAATCCCTAAATTCATCTCATTTGTATCAGGTTTTGCCTATCAGATGCCTGTGGGCGACGACTATCTTGGAATTGGTTTAGATATGTTTTTAGGGAAAGACAGTAAATTTTATAAAGCTATTGTTCAAAGTGTTCCACTATATCTGTCAAGACGTTTTACACCTGAATATATTGTACCCCGTGTTGCTGAAACCTATGCACATGAAGAACTTTTTTTGGAGCCGGATGAAAACCATACTCTGCTCTCGAAAATGATTTTCCAGGGAAAGATTCTCTATTTTCTTGATCAGGTTTTGCCAGAAAGCACCGCTGATTCTATTAAAATTGGGTATAGCACCGAACAGCTAGAATGGGCCAAGCAGTTTCAGGGCGACATTTGGGCATATTTTTTGGAAAACAATTATCTTTATGAAACCGATTATCAGAAAATTCAGGTCTTTTTATCTGAAGGGCCATTTACGCCTGGTTTAGGGGAAAATAGGAATTCTGCTCCTAAATTAGGCATCTGGACGGGCTGGCAGATTGTACGAAAATACATGGAGGAAAACCCTAAGATTACACTACAACAGTTAATGGCTGATCAGGATGCACAGAAAATTCTTAATCAATCGAAATATAAACCCAAACAGAAATGATAACCTGAATGGTTTAGCACATAAACATTTTAAATAAAGTGAGGTGCATTTCGAAAAAATCATACAATTTAGCCATCTAATTATCTATTAATCTTTATCAATTTATGAAAGTCGGCATTGTTTTATCAGGAGGAGGAATAAGAGGTATTGCTCATTTAGGCATTTTAAAAGCATTTAGCAATTTGGGCATTACTTTTAGCCACATTAGTGGTACCAGTGCAGGCGCCATTGCTGGTGCTTTTTTCGCTGCTGGAATAGATCCGGAAGAAGGACTAAGTATTTTTCTTAAAACAAAATTATGGCGATTTATTCGCCCTGCTGTTGGCTCACTAGGCCTGATTAATATTGAAAACACCTCACTCATTCTTAAGGAATATTTTCCTGAAAATACGATTGAAACCCTTAAGATTCCTCTAACTATTGCTGCGGTAAATTTTAGCGAAGGCCGCCTGGTATATTTTACAAAAGGACCATTAATCAGGGCCATACAGGCATCAAGCTGTATTCCAGGCATTTTCAAACCCATTATGATTGATGGACAAATGTATGTTGATGGCGGAATTTTAAACAATTTCCCGGTTGAACCTTTAATGGAAGATTGCGATTTCATCATCGGGTCTTCCTGCAATCATCTCAAGCCGGTAGATAAAATTACTGGTATCACCAATTTAATGGGGCGGGCAGGAATTATGTCTATAAACCATGATATGGAAAGAAAAGCAAAGTTTTGCAATGTACTTATTGAACCAAAAGGCCTTGGAGCCATTAGCACATTTGACATGAAACGTGCTGAAGATATTTATTGGCTTGCGCATGAAGAAGCTTTGATTACCATTAAAAACAACCCAATAATATCTCAGTTGATTACTAAATAATTTACCATCTTCTACATATTAAACAGCTCTACTAAGGTTAATTTGGTAAAGCTGTTTAATCTTTCTAGGCATTTAAAGCAATAAGTTTCTCACCTACCAGTACAGGAATTGCCTCACAAATATTCATTTGCAAACAGAAAACAACATCTTCTTCTATATTAAGCTGAGCCAGGCGATGGCTATGAGATGACTTGTGTAAGTATTTCCGTAAATCATCTTTTGCCAAAGCGTACAAATCCTCAGCTGCCACACTAGAGTCATCAAAGTGTTTAAAATGCTGGCGGAGTTGACCTACCACCGCACCCGCAAATAAGGTATCTTCTAAATTAAACTGATCTTTCCAGCCGGCACATAATAATAGCACATTTTTATCCTGACTTTTTAAATAGGCACAAAGTGAATCCAGATTCAGGAATGAACCAATCACTACCTGAAAGGCACGTTTTTGTGCCAGGTGAAGTGCTTTGGTTCCATTAGTTGTCGTCAATACAACCGTTTTGCCTCCTACTTTTTCTTTTGTATAAGAAAAAGGTGAGTTCCCGAAATCATAGCCTGTTACCACTTCCCCATTCCGTTCTGCAGCTAGCAAATAACCTTTATCGGCATAAGTTAAACAATCTTCCACATTGGCTACTGGAATAATGGCTTCAGCACCATTATTTATACCGTATGTTATAGATGATGTAGCCCTTAAAATATCAATTACCACTACAATACTTTCTTCAATATCGTATAAATCGATTAAGGCCGGTGTTAAACAAACTTCTATTTTTTTAGACATACTTTGAGATTTGAGTATTGAGATTTGCGACATAAGATTTAAGTATAGTTCTCAAATCTCACGTCTACTGTCTCAAATCTATTTATAAAAAGGAAATTTAACCACTTTGGCTTTGATTGGCGTATTCCTGATGTTGATAAAAATCTCTGTGCCTTCTTTAGAGAAATCTTTAGCTACATAACCCATACCAATTGCTTTTTGCAACGAAGGCGCCTGCGTTCCGGAAGTTACCTTACCAATAATATTTCCTTCAGCATCAGCTATTTCATAATCATGACGTGGAATACCACGGTCGATCATTTCAAAACCAACTAATTTCTTTTGGATACCTGCTTCTTTTTGAGCTAATAAGGCTTCAGAATTTGTAAATGGTTTAGAAAATTTAGTAATCCAACCTAAACCAGCCTCAATTGGAGAAGTAGTATCATCAATATCATTTCCGTATAAACAGAAACCCATTTCTAAACGCAAAGTATCACGAGCGCCCAAACCGATAGGCTTAATATTCCGCGCTTTACCTGCCTCAAAAATGGCATCCCAGATTTTATCGGCGTGCTCATTTTCAAAATAAATTTCAAAACCACCAGCGCCAGTATATCCGGTTGCAGAAATTACTACATTATCTACACCTGCAAACGTACCTTTAACGAAAGTGTAATACTCCATAGATGCTAAATCTACCTCAGTTAACGTTTGTAATGCATCGGCAGCTTTTGGACCCTGAATAGCTAATAAAGATGTCTGATCAGAGATATTATGCATTTCCACATCATGAGTATTAAACTGCTGAATCCAGTTCCAATCTTTTTCTATATTTGATGCATTCACCACCAGCATATAGGTTTTTTCATCTATACGATAAACCAAAAGATCATCAACAATTCCGCCATCTTGGTTTGGTAAACAAGAGTATTGAACTTTTCCATCATATAATTTTGAAGCATCATTACTGGTTACCCTTTGAATTAAGTCTAAGGCATTTTCACCTTTTAAAATGAATTCACCCATATGGCTCACATCAAAAACACCTACTCCATTACGAACAGTTGTGTGTTCTGCATTAATGCCTTCGTAAGTAACAGGCATATTATAGCCTGCAAATGGAACCATTTTAGCGCCTAAAGCGATGTGTTTTTCTGTTAATGCCGTATTGTTCATGCTTAATCTTTATTTGCCGCAAAAGTACTAAGAAAACAGCAATGTTTAAGTGCTAAATTCGGGAGATATATAACTGTTTACATATGAAAGTATACAAGCGTGATAAATAACAAACCTGCAGGTTATTAAAACGTCTAGTAAAAAGGAAACAGTCTTCAAAATAAAATCAGATTGCTGAACATGTGAATTCTTTTGTAAATTCAACATCAATATAAACGCCTATTATGAGTACTGGAACAAAATTAACACCAGAGCAAACGGTAACACAAATTAATATATTAAAAAACCGTTTCACTGCAAACATGAAACGACATGTGGATTTGAAATGGGTTGATGTAGAAACCAGGTTAAGTGCAAATCCACAAAAGCTATGGTCACTGAATAAGATGGAAGAAACGGGAGGTGAACCGGATGTGGTTTTGTTCGATACCGCTTCGCATGAATACCACTTTATGGATTGCTCAACTGAAAGTCCAAAAGGCCGCAGAAGTTTATGTTATGATCGTGAAGCGCTGGATGCCAGAAAAGAGAACAAACCACAGCATAACGTGGTCGATTTAGCGGCAGAAATGGGAATTGAACTTTTATCAGAAGAACAATACCGATATTTACAGACACTGGGCAGGTTTGATGAGAAAACATCAAGCTGGATTAAAACGCCAGAACAAATCAGGAAACCTGGAGGTGCACTTTTTGCAGATTTTCGCTATGATACTGTTTTTGTTTACCACAATGGTGCACAATCTTATTATGCCGCCAGAGCATTTCGAGGCTTGCTAAAACTTTAATGATGATAAAAGATATGTGAACAACTTAAGTACTGATCAACTCTTCATAGATTTCAATCATTTTAGATGAAATTAGATAAACTCCATGATCAGTTTCTACCGTTTTACGGGCATTTTCACCAATCTCCATCCAACGTTTAGGGTTAATGATACATTGTAGAATAGAACGATAAAATTCATCCGCAGAATCTGCAATCAGAATATCATATCCATGCTTATAGTTTATACCTTCTGCTGCGATGGTGGTGGCAATAACGCATTTTTTCATCGCCATGCCTTCAATAATTTTTACTCGCATCCCCGTTCCGGAAATTAAAGGTACAATCATGATGGCCTTCGAATTCATAAAATCTACTGCGTCAAACACTTCACCTTCCACAATTAGGTTTTCTGAATCATATTCAAAGAAATGCCGCTGCATATTTTTGCCGGCAATATAAAAACGTAAATCCTTATTTAACTTTTCAATATCAGGCCAGATATCATCTAGAAACCATTCCAGGCCTTCTTGATTTGGCCGCCAATCCATTGCGCCGAGATGAAATAATGTTGGAAAGCTAGTCTTGGTTTTATCTACCTTATACCTATCCAAATCAATGGCTACCGGAAAAACAGTCATGGGCACTTCACATCCAAACCTCAGAATACTCTGCCTATCGGGCTCACTGATGGCAAAAATTTGATGAAAGCGATTAATTTGATCCGTTTCATAAGCCTTTAATCGCTGCGCAAGAAAGGCAAGATATTTTCTGCGCAATAAAAAAGTTTCAGAATGAGCTAAACGTTCCCACAAAGTAAACTCAATATTGTGGGCCCTGTAAATGAGTTTGGCAGCGCTATTTGCTTTAACAATATCTAAATAGGGAACTACAAAAAGCCCTTCAAACTGAATGATATCGAAAACATTTTCACGAAGAATATTTTCGAGTTGACGACCAGCCTCATCACTATAAAACCTGGAAACGTTATAAGACTGATTGGTAAAAATATTAAAAAAGGCCGACCAGACATTTACATCGGTATCTAAATCAACTGTATGATGCTTGATCTTTTCAAAAACGGGATCGTAAATATCCTCGATATCAATCTTTCCTTTTGATGGATTCAAACTAAACAAGGTAATATCTGCACCAAGATGCAGTAAACCTTTCATGGTGTTATATACCACAATCGGATAACCACTATTTGGCGGAAAAGGAACCCGCTTAGTTATTAATAAGATCTTCACAATGCCGTGAAAATACTAAATTTTAAACGTTTTTTGTAAACAAATCTAATTGCGGATCACGAACATTAAATGTTTTGCGGTGAAAAGGAGAAAGCCCGATTTCCATTACTGCCCTTCGGTGTGCAATGGTAGGGTAGCCTTTATTTTTTTGCCAGTTATAATGCGGATAATCAACATGTAAATTGGTCATAAATTCATCGCGATGCGTTTTTGCCAATATAGAAGCCGCTGCAATATTTAAATATTTGCCATCGCCTTTTATTATGCAGCAATGTGGAATTTGAAGATAAGCTTTAAAACGGTTTCCATCAATAACCAGGTATTGTGGTGGCGTATGTAATTTCTCTATGGCGCGGTGCATTGCTAAAAAAGATGCATTCAGAATATTAATCTGATCAATCTCTTCATGATCACACGAAGCGACTGCCCAAGCAAGTGCCTCTTTTTCGATGATTGGTCTTAACAAATTTCGTTGGTCATGGCTGAGTTGCTTCGAATCATTTAATCCCTCCAAATAAAAGCCTTTTGGTAAAATAACTGCTGCAGCAAATACAGGACCAGCTAAGCAACCTCTCCCAGCTTCATCACAACCTGCCTCTAAAAATTCTTCCTGGTAACAACTTAATAACATCTACTGTGATTTATTATGATTTAATGAGTACTATGATTAAACAACACCTGCTATGATATATAGTGATTTATGAACACTATGATTATGATCTATAGCGATTTATTGAGCACTATGATTATTATGATTCAATTAGCACTATTATAAATCCAATTACTATACAAAGATAACTCCTAAAGATAAATACCTGTAATATTTTATCTAATTTGTAATAGACTATACTTTAAAAGTGATGATTGATACTCAATATGCCGAAAGTGAATTAACTGGAAAGATAATCGGTTGTGCAATGGAAGTGCATAAAGCTTTGGGTAATGGCTTTCAGGAAAAGATTTATCAGAAAGCTTTTGCTATAGAATTACACAGTCAGGGACTAAATTTCGTACAAGAACATGAAATGAGCATCTATTACAAAGGCCACTTTCTTGGTAAACGGAGGGTTGATATGTTCATAGAAAATAAGATTATGGTTGAATTAAAGGCTGTGATTTTATTGGATGATGCTCACTTAGCTTAAGCAATAAATTACTTAGAAGCATCGGGTTTTAAAATTGGTTTATTGATTAATTTCGGTAGCAGAAGTTTGCAGTTTAAACGGGTGATGAAACCAGGCACAAAACTATGATTTGGAAAAGCCTTATGATCTAAACTAATGAAAGTTAGAATTATTAAATCATAGTAATCAAAAATATCACTTATTCTATCATATCCTTAAAAATCAAAGCTGTCATTTAATTAAGAAATCATAGCAATCATTTAATCAAGAAAATCATAGTCTTACACCGTAACATTCTGCCCTTTCACATCAAAAGCATCTCTTAAGCCAATAGCTAAAACATTAAAGGCATAAACAGTAAACATGATGGCTAATCCTGGTAAAACCGCTAAGTAAGCTGCATCCATAATAATATAACCATAATGTTCTTTAATCATGCCACCCCAGCTCGGCATTGGCGGCTGGGCACCAAAACCCAAAAAGCTTAATCCTGTTTCTAACAAAATCGCTGATGCAAAATTTGATGAAGCCACTACAAGAATAGGTCCGGCAATATTTGGTAAAATATGTTTAATAATTGTTCTGCTTGTACTAAAGCCAAGCGCCCTGGCCGCTTCTACAAACTCTACTTCTTTTAAGGCCATCACCTGACCACGAACAAGCCTCGCCACATCTACCCATGTTGATAAACCTACGGCAATAAAAATCTGCCAAAAACCTTTTCCTAAAGCAAAAGAAATAGCAATAACCAACAATAATGAAGGCAAAGACCAAACCACATTCATAAACCAGCTAATGGAATCATCAACTTTACCCCCAAAGTAACCAGCAATAGCACCTAAACTGATCCCGATAAAAAGAGAGATAAATACCGCCATCAACCCCACAGATAAAGAGACCCGAATCCCTAAAATTAAACGACTTAATAAATCCCGTCCATATATATCTGTACCTAAAAGAAACTTTTGTTTGTAGATGTTCAATTTTTCGAATCGCTCTTCAGGTGTTCCTAACTTACCTGGTATTGCGCAATTGGAACAAAGTTCTTTCAGACTGTAAACTGATTCTTTACTAGTTTCTTCCTTTCCGATATACTCGTGAACTAAAACCTGATTATTGATAATTTTATAAGATGTTATCGGGATGCTTTTAAATTGTGGCTTTTGCCCATAAAACATTTTTTGTAAAAAATTCACTTTTTCTACATTTGGATATTTTTGGATAATCAGAAAGGTGAATTTACTTCCCGGAGGCACTTTGCTGATTTGAACCATTTGCGTATTGGCATCAGGTGAATCAACTGGTGTAATGAGGTATCCTAAAATGCCCATCGCCATTAATAACAGAATAAAGATCAGTCCTGCGAATGCAAACTTATTCCGTTTAAATTTTAACCAGACTTTTCTCGAGGGGCTGTTATCCATTACCTAACCATTCTACCTTTCCAATTGTATTTACCGCTATTTCCTGCAATACCGATATAAACCATATAAAAAATATGTACAACAGTTAAAATCGGCGTTAACAAAAGCAGGCTCCGTCTCCTTGCGAAGCCAGTAACATCCCATAAAAATAAGCTTTCTAAAACCAATTTAATCATCAACTGAGAACAGGTGATTAATAAAAGTTCTGGAATAAATAAGCCTGCAATAAAATTCGCTAAAATACTTACATTAAAAATCCATACAAAAACGCCTAAAACAATAATGGCTTTATTTTTATACCGGGTACTTTTTGATGCCCATCTTTTCCGCTGTTGCAAAAACGAGTAGATATTTTCCTTTGCATGAGTATACACAATCGCATTTCTGTTTTTCAAAAAGCCTATTTGATCTGGATATTTTGCAGCAATTTTATGAAGCAAAAGTTCATCATCGCCAGATGCCAGGTCATCAATTCCCTGAAAGCCACCAACCTGATAAAAAGTTTTTTTCTCGTAAGCTAAATTAGCGCCATTACATGTTGACGGCTGCTTATTGCCTATCGTTGATGCACCCAAGCCAATCAAGTAAAGAAACTCCAAAGATTGCAACCGTTCAAAGAAGCTTTTTTCTTCAAAATAGGCCACCGGAGAGGAGATCATTTTATAATGCTGCGTTTCGTAATAATTTACAATAGTAGCCAACCAGTTTTCGCCCATCCGGCAATCTGCATCAGTAGTAATGATAAAATCACCTGAACAGGTACCTATAGCAGTTTGAATAGCTTTTTTCTTATACGAATTAAGTGCCCGGTCTTCATTCAACCTGATTAATTTCACTCCCTGATCTGCATAGCTTAATACAATCTCTGCCGTTCGATCGGTTGAATGATCATCAATAAAAATAATTTCCGTTAAATGTTTTGGATAACGTTGCGCAACCAGATCCTCAATTGTTCTGGTGATATTTTGTTCCTCATCACGTGCAGCCACAATAATCGATACCTTCGTTGTAGGTGTGCTTTTATTCGGATGAAAATTGACTAATTTATGCCAGCCCCTTAGAAAAGTGAGTACCAGAAAACCATAAACCAGAGTCAATACAGCGGATAATAGATTAGTGAGATTTAGAAATTCCAAAAAAATTGAGTTTAAAAACGAAATATGTGCCTAATATAGCAGGAATAATAATATTTATCAGCCAAATACTTGCAGTGCAAGCAATCACTGCCACGTGTTGATCTGTAATGTGCTTAAACAATTCCACTGCAGTAATGCTTCTGATCCCAACATCAAAGAGATCTAAGGAGGGTAATGCAGATTGAATAAAGAACAATAAGCAAGTCATCATTACGATGTCCAGATAATGTAAACCAGGAATAAGCCAGGCAAAAAGAATAAAATATTGAGAGCTAAAAACCACATAACGAGCCAGACAAAAAAGTATTATTTTAAAAAGTTCAGCTTTTCTATATCGACCTAAAATACTATAGAACTTTTTATATTTTCTCGTAAACTTAAAAGATAATAATATCCCATTTAACCAATGAATATTGAAATAAAAGACGATAAAAAACAGGCAAAATACTGAAGCAAAAACTATAAGTGCGGTGAAGAACAGATTATCTATAGGTACAAACTGATAAACGAAAAAGCACGCTGCAATAGCACCGAATACATTGGTAAGTACCAATTGACCGATATTTCCAACCGTCATGGCTACAATCCCCACAATCCGCCTTTTCGGAGAAAGGAAGAAAACGCGTCCTCCATATTCTCCTAAACGGTTTGGCGTAAATATAGCCAGTGTTAAACCACAGAATACTGATTCTATTGCTCGATGAAAGCTAATCCTTTCGATATGATTCATCAGTCTTTTCCACTTGGCTGCTTCCAATAACCAATTAACCAGCATCAGCAATAATACCAAACCTATGATAACAATGATTTCTATCTGCGGGATACCAGTTAAAAGTTTTTTAAAATTGCTTAGGTTTTTATTGGCCACGAGCTTATGGTAAATAAACCAGAAAGCAAAAACAACAATGGCCGCTTTAATTACAATAGATAATGTTTTTTTATTCTTGTCTGTCAAGATTATCATTTTAGTTTGCAAATATGCTTAATATTGCTGTAATGTTGAATGAAAAAAAGGAACGGGTAATTATGGGCATAGATCCCGGCACGGCGGTGATGGGTTATGGGATCATTTTAGAAAAAGGAAATAAAACAGAATTAATTAGCATGGGTGTTGTAAAAATGACCCATCTTGATGATCCTTTTCTTAAGCTTCAACGAATTTTCGAAAAAACCGTAGTATTGATTGATCAATATAAGCCAGACGTTTTAGCTATAGAGGCACCATTTTATGGTAAAAATATACAAGTGCTTTTAAAACTCGGCAGGGCGCAGGGAACAGCCATTGCAGCAGCGCTCTCCAGAAATATTTCGGTTACCGAATATTCGCCACGAAAAATTAAACAATCAATTACCGGAAGTGGAAACGCCACTAAAGAGCAAGTGGCAGCCATGTTACAGCGCTTACTTAACTTTAAAGAAACACCAGAATTTTTAGATGCTACAGATGGATTAGCTGTAGCCCTTTGTCATTCATTTCAAAAAATTTCTACTGGCGGAAAATCTAAAACCTATTCGGGTTGGGAATCTTTTGTAACAGATAATAAAACTAAGGTTAAGGGTTTAGCTGTAAAGACTAAGAAATAAATCTCTGCCAGTAGGCGTATTATCTAAATTGTTCGAAAAATTATGGCTTATCAATTGGGCTACCAACAGAATGGCTAACCACCCCCTGCCCCTCCTAAATTAGGAGGGGAGTTCCATTCATTGCTGCATAATGATACCTACTAATTAATCTTCCATATAACTATACTTAAAAAATATAGAAAACGATCTATGGAATAAAGCAAAAAATTATTAAACAAGCAGCTTGTTGACTTATGTCTTGTTCAACATATTAACTTTGGTTATTAACCAAACTTCTGGTGGCATCTCCTATCTTAACTTTATCTTTTCTAAAAAAGTACCTGATGAGAAAAAATATGCCAATTCCTAATAAAATTAATGCCCAAATGTTAGCCAGACCAATAATGAGCTCTTTAAATATAGTCCATCCATTTATAATACCCATCCATAATCGGTTTCCAAAAGCAGGCTTATAATCATAAATATCATCATTAGCCACTACGATTGTTTTAATGGTATTATCCTGATAAAATTTGAGCGTAATGTTGCTATACTTCACACGATTATCAATAGATAGGTTTTGTACTTTCTTATCTACATAATCATCTTTAAAATTTAAGGAAGTTTCTACATTTGAGCTTTTCTTGCCCGCAATTTTATTCATCTGACTCGCAGCTTCTACCCTATTGTTTGCCTTCATTCTATTCCCCAAATAGATCAAACTTTGATCATCCAACTTTAAGGATTGGTTATCCACAAATACAGCCATTTTCGCAACTGTGTTTGTAAACTCATCTAATTTTTCGGATGGAACTTTTGCAACAAGATATCCTTCTGTGCGGTATGAAGTAATTTCTTTAAGAGAATCAACAGATTGTTTAATTTTTTGAGCTTCCTGAATAACGCTTTCAATTGAAAATTCAGCAACTGTGCCACCTTGTGCTTTAATGGTCTGACTTAGCTGCTCTTTTGTATTTTGAACGTTTTTTACACGAAACCGCATATCTGCAGTTTTAATGATTTTAGGTTCGGCTAAAGTAGCTGTTGTATCGGTTGCAATTACTAATTCTTTAGCTTCAGCACTTTCATCATTTTTATTTGCGTTGTTGCAGCCGAAAATTGTTAAAATAATGGCTATAGCAATTATATTCCTTTTCATGATTTGTGGTTCTAATAAAATAATCATTTTAAATATTTGCTTCAAATGGCCATTTAAAGTTTCGACGTTTTTTGGTTAGTTTATCACATCGTATTTTCTCTTTATACAAAAAATAGATTAAGGTAACCCAACTGGTAAAAGCGTTTATTTCTTGATGATTTTTTTAAGAAAATTCCATAAACAGAATTAATGCTTTGTGAAGTAGCGGACAGAGCTATTAAAAATGAATTAAAAAACGCTTCAACAAAAAAGCCAATTACGTTAAATACGTAATTGGCTTTTATATTTGAAAGAAAATATCTTATGCGTCTAATATTTTGAATACCCCTTTAATAGCAATAATTGCACCTATAAATAAGATAATCCATGAAACCAAAGATAAAACCCATGAGTCGAATGCGAAACGTAAGTAAGTACCCAATATGGCAACAAGTACACCAAAAATCATTAGTTTATAAATCCCCGGCTGATTTGCCGTTTTCATACTCTCTGTATTATGCTTTAATTCGTTGTTCTCCATAATGTTTATTTCTATGATGCAGCAAAAGTAATATATATTGCCGAATAAATTATAAAGTTTAGTAACTTTTTAATCGTTCTAAACGTTGTTTTGCTTTATCCTGATCATTTGGTTTTTCCCCTTGATATAGTGGCTTTTCCCAATCGCCATACATAGGATTTGGCAATACAATATATTTAACTCCGAATAAGGTTTGATTTGTGTTAACCTGCTCAATGGTATTTTTATTTTCCCGATAAAAAACATTACTAAAATCACTTAGATTATCACCACACAACATTAAAATATTATGGGTGTCGGCAATTTTTTGTCTACGCGGTTCTTTATCTGATGTTCCTTTCGAAACCACTAAATGGGCATCATTGGCATAAGGAAAACCAAATGCCTGAAGGTTTTTCAATGTAGCAGCATAATCCTTTTCATTGCGGTTACTAACATAAAAAGTTTCGATATTTTTTGATGCGGCAAATTTTAAAAAAGCCAAGGCGCCTGGAACAGTATCGGCACGGGCCAAGCTTGTCCATTCGGTCCAATCTCTTGCATCATAACTCATGCCTTTTTTAATTTCATGCCCTTGAAAGGCAGAATTATCCAAAACTGTTTCATCAATATCAACAATAATACAGTTTGGCTTTTTACTGGTATCAGCCCATAAAGATTCTTTTAATGATAAGCGGGCGAAGTTATAGGCTTGAAAGCATAAAGCCCTGTATTCACCTGAAGTTTGTTGCCAAAGCACAGCATTGGTATAATCTCTGGCAGGGTTTTGAGCATTTGCTAAAAATGGAATCAACGCGAGCAATGTAAATATGTATTTTTTCATTTTTTCAATTAAATAACAAATGTATTAACTCCTTTTTAAGCATAGTGAATTTATTATGATTTAAATCAATTCGTTATCAACCCTTTACACTTAAGACACAAATTAATTACACGAATAAGCAAGCTTTTAATTTTTTAACATGGAGGTTTTACTATTTTTAAATACACACAAATAAAATCATTAATATGAAAATCAAAAATTTACTTGGATTTGCTATGGCCTTAATGTGCCTTATTGCCTGCAAGAAAGAAAACCCCATAATAGAGCCAACTGAACCTTCAACCGTTCAGAAACCTGACCCTTTAGAATTATTGAAAGATTCAATATCGTACATCATTGATGGGAATCAAATGATACAAATGGAAAATATAACCAGGGGATTAATTAACGCAGAGCCAAATAAAAAATTAGATTCCTTAGTTAAGCAAAAAGAATACACATCAGGTGACAGAGATTCTGTTATGTTTGGAAGATTTTTTAAATTTTCAGATCAAAACAGAAGTGAAATCACAATATCTTTCCTGAAAAAATACCATAAGAATCAAGCCCAGCCAGCCAATAATCAAACTTCTTTGTTTATGCCTATGAATAAACTTGAATTATTTACAGTAGGCGAACGTAAATTTGCATTGGATTTTCAAAGAAACAATTCACAAAATGGAATGGTTTTAGAATTACAGGGGGATAATTATGGATTCCAAACAAATGGATATCCAAGTTTAGTTTACCATGCGCTTTTAAAACCAGAATTACAAAGTCAATCTAAATTTGAGATAACCAATTTGCAAAAGCTAAAATCGGGCAAATATATCCTTGAAGCAAAATTTAATGCGTCAGTATATTGGGGAGACGGTACTCACCTTAGAAAAATCGATAACGGTTATATTAGGATAAAGATCAATCCAGAAAGCATTTATTTTTAAATTAATAAAGCCTGTTTCAATATTGAAATAGGCTTTATTATGTTGAACAATCTAATTATTTAAAAAAGCTCCTCTATCTGCTTTAGACAAGATCAATGCTTCTGCTTCTGGATAAGCCTGAGTAAATGTAGTTGGTATTTTATTTTTACTTCTTTCATTCCATTTAAATTCAATAGCCAAAAGTTTATTGGCACTTTTTTCAATGTAATCTATTTCCTGCTGTTGCGTTGTGCGCCAGAAAAAGCAATCAGCTTCCATTTGATTTTGGTGTAAAAATTTCATGCGTTCTGCAATCATATAATTTTCAAATAAGGCACCAACGTCGTTTCTATTATTTAGTGGATTAAAATTTCTAGTAATAGCATTTACGATGCCGGTATCATAGAAATAAATTTTCTTATTTTTTTTAATCTCATTACGTACGTTACCAGAAAAAGCAGGCAGGGTAAAAACTACAAAAGATTTTTCGAGCAGACTAATATATTTATCAACTGTTTTCTGATCGGCCTTAACCAATTGAGCCAATTCTGAAAAATTAACTTCACTTCCTATCTGCAAGGCCAAAGCCTTTACAATTTTCTCGAAAAGCAGCGGCTTTTTTACCTCTTCGAGTGCAAATAAATCTTTATATAAATAACTATCTGCCAATAATTTTAAATGCTCTTCAGCATTTTGAGGATCATTAATGACTTCAGGATAAGACCCATAAATTAAACGCTGTTCTATTGATCGCTCTTCTGTAATGAAATCTGTAGCATTTACCAATTCTGCATAGGAAAACGGCAATAGCATCATTTCATATTTTCGCCCCGTTAAAGGCTCATTAATTTTACCTGATAATTCAAAGGCTGAAGAACCAGTAGCAATTACCTGAACACCTTTAAAACGATCTACTATAATCTTTATCAGTAACCCGACATCGTTTATGCGCTGGGCTTCATCTAAAAAAAGCACCTCATAATCTCCAAGCATTTGTGCAATTTGGCTTGCATTGGGTTTAGCTAATGTTTCTCTAACATCTGCATCATCACCATTTAGATATAATGTTCTCTTATTTACCTTTGCTAATAACTGTTCTACAAAAGTGGTTTTTCCAGTCTGACGTGGTCCAAAAATGATAAAAGCTTTTCCTTTAAAAAGCCTTGCAATGGCATAATCTAGTTGCTTTCTTACAATCATATTTGATAGGTATTATACAAATGTATAATAATTTTGGATTACAATCCATAAAAAATATAATAATTTTGGATTACAATCCATAAAAAACATAATAATTGTGGATTACGATATTATGAGTTATAAAAAAGCCCATCTCAATTAAGAAATGGGCTTTGTATTTTAATCCCTGAACAAGTTCAGGATGACGATTTAAATTATCCGTTCAATGCTGCTGCACCACTTACAATCTCAGTCAACTCAGTTGTAATAGCTGCCTGACGGGCTTGGTTATAAGAAAGTTTTAAGGCTTTCAATAATTCACCTGCATTTTCTGTTGCTTTATCCATTGAGGTCATACGTGCGCCGTGCTCTGATGCATGAGAATCTAATACCGCTTTGTACAACTGTATTTTAATTGATTTAGGAATCAATTGCTCAACGATCTCTTCTTGAGAAGGCTCTAGAATATAATCAACATTAGAAACTTTGGTAAGCTCTTTAGCTGGCTCTTCAGCCTTTGGTAAAGGAAGTAATTGCTCTGTTGTGATAAACTGCACTGCAGCATTTCTAAAACGGTTATAAACTACCTCAACCTTATCGAAATCGCCTTTGATAAAACCAGCCATAATCAGATCAGTAATTTTAGTAACATTTTCGAATGTTAAGGCTGTATATACCTCATTGTTGTTTCCAATAACATTGTATTTACGTTTCTCATAAAAATCCTGAGTTTTCTTACCAATAGAAATAATGCTTACATTTCCGTTTTTCAATTGCTCACTATATTTTTCAGCAATTAAATTATTGGCCGCTTTAATCACGTTCATGTTAAATGCACCTGCCAAACCACGGTTGGAAGATACAGTTACAATTAAAACTTTATTGGGCTCACGCTCCTGAATAAAAGGTGATGAAGATCCTTCTAAACTTGCTGAAAGATTTTCTAAAATCTCTTTAAGTTTAGTTGCATAAGGACGTAAAGCGATAATTGCATTAGTAGCACGCTTCAACTTCGCAGCCGAAACCATTTTCATAGCCTTCGTAATTTGCTGTGTTGATTGTACCGATGCAATCCGGTTTCTTACTTCTTTTAAATTAGCCATTCTTTATTTCGTGAGTATCAAGAATCGAGTATCAAGTAGTAAGATTAGGTGTGAACTTTGTCTTAATACTTGATACTAATTACTCGATACTTATTAATATTTACTTGAAATCTCTTTTGCTACTGTATCTAAAACGCCAGTAATGTTGTCATCAAATTTACCAGCTTTTAAGGCCGCTAAAATATCTGCATGACGCATTTCAAGTTGAGTTAAGAATTCAGTTTCAAATTCTTTAACCTTGTTAACTGGTACGTTACGCATTAAGTTTTTAGTACCAGCATAAACAATTGCAACTTGTTTTTCTACACTGAATGGAGAAAATTGTGCTTGTTTTAACATTTCAACGTTACGTGCACCTTTATCTAAAACTGATTTCGTTGCAGCATCTAAATCTGATCCAAATTTAGAGAAAGCCTCTAATTCGCGGTATTGAGCCTGATCTAATTTTAAAGTACCTGCTACTTTTTTCATCGATTTAATCTGAGCATTACCTCCTACACGTGATACCGAAATACCTACGTTAATTGCAGGACGAATACCAGCGTTAAACAAGTTCGACTCTAAGAAAATCTGACCATCAGTAATTGAAATTACGTTGGTTGGGATATATGCTGAAACATCACCTGCCTGAGTTTCGATAATTGGTAAAGCCGTTAATGAACCACCACCTTTAACAATATGTTTAATTGATTCTGGTAAATCATTCATCGCTTTTGCAATATCATCATTCGCATTGATTTTTGCAGCTCTTTCTAACAAACGACTGTGTAAGTAGAAAACATCACCTGGATATGCCTCACGGCCCGGTGGACGACGAAGTAATAAAGACACTTCGCGATAAGCTACAGCTTGTTTAGATAAATCATCATAAACGATTAAAGCTGGTCTACCTGTATCACGGAAAAATTCACCAATTGCTGCACCTGCGAAAGGAGCATAGAATTGCATTGGAGCAGGATCTGCAGCCGAAGCAGCAACAACAACAGTATATGGTAAAGCACCGTTTTCATCTAGTGTACGTACAATGTTAGCAACGGTAGAGTTTTTCTGACCAATAGCTACATAAATACAGAACACAGGCTGACCTGCTTCATAAAATTCTTTCTGGTTAATAATGGTATCAATACAAACAGCAGTTTTACCAATCTGACGGTCACCAATAACCAACTCACGTTGACCACGACCGATTGGAATCATGGCATCAATAGCTTTGATACCAGTTTGTAAAGGCTCATTTACCGGCTGACGATAAATTACACCTGGTGCTTTACGCTCTAAAGGCATTTCGTAAGTTTCACCTAAGATTGGACCTTTACCATCTAAAGGCTCTCCTAATGTGTTCACTACGCGGCCGAGCATACCTTCACCAACTTTAATAGAGGCAATTTTTTTGGTACGTTTAATGGTATCACCTTCTTTGATTTCGTCTGATGCACCCAAAAGTACCACACCTACGTTATCTTCTTCAAGGTTTAATACAATGCCTTGGAGGCCGTTTGCAAATTCAACCAACTCTCCCGATTGAACTTTAGTTAAACCGTAAACACGGGCAATACCGTCGCCCACTTGCAACACGGTACCAACTTCTTCCAGTTCGGTTTCTGATTTGAAGCCCGCCAATTGCTGTCTGATAATTGCCGATACTTCGTCTGGTCTTACCTCTACCATAATTTTACTTTATCTCTTTTTGTAAATGTTTATTGCTTGGCGCATGGCGGTTGGCGTTCAATGCCACACGCTTAGCGCATCCTTATTTATTATAGCCATTAATAATTAGTTATTATACTTCTTACCTGGCAAATTATGTTCTCTTTTTCCGGTTTGGCTTTGCTATTAGCGCTTAATGCACTAATGTGCCAATTCTTTTTTAAGCTTATTTAAACTGCTGGCAATACTGGCATCAAATTGCTTATCACCAACTTTTAAAATGAAGCCACCAATTAATTTATCATTAACTTTTTCATTAAAGATAACTTCTTTAGCACCAAGTTCTCTTTTTACGGTAGCAACAATTTCTTCTTTTGCTTCATTACTCAAAGGCGTAGCGCTAATTACATCAGCAGTAACGATTCCTTTAATTAGGTTATATTGTTGAACAAATTGCTTGGCTGTAGCAAATAGTATAGATGAACGACCTTTGCTCACTACAACTTTGAAAAAACTAAGGGTTAACTTGCTTACCTTATCTGTAAAGATACCGTTCAAAATACCTGTTTTTTTATCAAGAGGTACAATTGGGTTTTTAAGTATCGCTTCCAGTTCAGGGGTTTCATCAACCACTTTTTCAAACAAAACCATATCATTATAAGATTCGGCTAACACGTTGTTTTCAACGGATAGATCGATTAATGATTTGGCATACCTGCCTGCAACTTTAATTTCTGACATATTTTTAGGTGTGAGACGTGAGATGTGAGATGGAAGATGTGAGACAAATCTCAAATCTAATATCTAATGTCTCCAATCTATTTTCTCAAAACTAGTTTAATTCAACGTCCTTTAACAAATTAGCTACCAAAGCTTCTTGTTTCGCTTTATCATCCAATTGATTACGCAGTATACGTTCAGCAATTTCTAATGATAATGTAGAAACCTGACCTTTAACTTCTGCTAAAGCAACTTTCTTTTGGTTTTCAATTTCAATTTTAGCTTTTTCAATCAATTTAGCACCTTCTACCTGAGCTTGTTTTTTAGCTTCGTTTAAAATACTATCTTTAAGTGTTTTAGCTTCCTTTAAAATTTCATCACGTTCAGCACGTGCCTGTTGCATTAAATCTTGATTCTGAGCAGTCAAACGCGTCATTTCCTGTTTAGCCAGTTCAGCCTTGTTAAGGGCTTCATCAATACTCTGCTCACGATCGTGGATGGCACCTAAAATAGGTTTCCAGGCCAGTTTTCTAAGTAATATTAATAAGCAGATGAATGCAAGTGCCGTCCAGAAAACTAATCCAATGCTTGGGGTTACTAATTCCATTTTATATATTTTTTTACTTAATTTCTTATTAAAACCGGGAAAATAACCAATCGTTAAATTCCCGGTTTATAATTCTGAATTGCTATTATACGCCTAAGCCTAATAAAGCAACTACTACACCGAATAAAGCAGCACCCTCAATAAGGGCTGCAGCGATAATCATTGCAGTTTGAATTTTTGATGCAGCCTCTGGTTGACGAGCAATACCTTCCATTGCTTTACCACCTACATGACCGATACCGATACCTGCACCAATTACTGCTAAACCGGCACCAATTGCCGCGATTGAACCTACCATAACTAATTTAATTATATAATTTGTAAAAAATAGTTTTCCGTTAATGATGCTCTTCTACCGCCATTCCGATAAACAAAGCAGATAATAATGTAAAAATAAAGGCTTGTAAAAATGCTACAAGTAATTCAAGCACATCCATAAATAAAACGAATGCTACTGAAACTGGCGCAATAGCCAATGTTTTAAAAATAAATATTAATGATATTAAACTTAGTACGATAATGTGACCCGCAGTGATATTAGCAAATAAACGAACCATTAAAGCGAATGGTTTCGAGATAATACCAATTAATTCCACCGGAATCATAATTGGATATAACCACCAAGGTACATCTGGGGTAAGAATGTGTTTCCAATAATATTTATTACCATTTAAGTTTACCACTAACATGGTTGCAGTAGCCATTACAAATGTTAAAGCAATATTACCAGTTACGTTTGCACTTCCTGGAAATATCGGAACTAAACCCAATAAATTGTTAAATAAGATAAAAAAGAATATCGTTAATAAATACGGCATGAACTTAGCATAAGTATGGCCAATATTTGGCTTGGCTATATCATCTCTAACGAAGATAATTACAGGCTCAAAAAATGATTGCAAACCTTTAGGCGCTTTACCAACACGTTTCTTGTAACCAGCTGCAACAGATGAAAAAACAATCACAATTAATGCTATGGCAATAAACATGGCCGCAACATTTTTAGTAATCGAAAAATCAATTACGGTATCTGATGCTGCTTCATCAATTTGACCATCAGCGCCAACTACTTTAATGTTCTTGTTGAACATATCTTTAGTCATGCTTTGTTTCAAACCAGTTACCAGGCGATATTTGTTGTATTTACCTTGATAATCATGCTCTCCATGATGAAAATTAGCTGAAGAAAAAACTTCCAAGCCACCTGATGTATATAAAATAACCGGAAGAGGAATTGAAGTATGTCCCCATAAATGCCACACATGCGAATCAGCAATGTGTTCCATAATCACTTTAGTCGGCTCAAATTTCTCTTCGCCATGCTCAGTCGCACCGTGTTCACCTGAAACAGCATGAGCTGATTCTGCAACAACACTATCAGGAGAAACAGCACTTTCAACTTGAGCGAAAGCATCATTTCTAAAAGATAAAAACGCGATTAAAAGCGTAAAAACAAAGATTACCTTCTTAACTTTCAACACAAAAACTTGGTTACAATCCATTTATTGGCAGTTTTTTACTTTAAATTTTGGTGGCGCAAGTTACGTAACAAACAGTATATTTCAAAGGCAGTAAACAATAAATACACAGAAAAAAAATTAAGTGCAAAAAGCAGCCCTTGTCCCTTTGCTTTTATACTGTAAACCAGCACAAAAGCCATACAAAAAATCATCTTTACAGCAATTGATCCCATAATTGCCATTACCCCAACCTCCGGATCCCTTTTTATTCCGATATCAACCAACATATACGCGATATAAGTAATCCCAACCATGAAACCGAATAGCACCCAAAAATTCTTGACAAATAGTTGTTGTGACGGAAATATGAATGGTAAAAATGCTACAATAGCGATTAAGATACCAACAAAAATGAAATAGATGCTTGTAAATTTGGCTAGCGTCAATGGAACAATTTCTTTACGAATAAAAACTTTTGCAAACATAAGGTTTTTAGCATCAAGTATCTAGTTTGCAGGAGAATTATTGTTGGATTGGTTTGTGGATTAACTCATGGAAATTGTTCTATTGTTGGATGATTAGATTGTCATCAACCTGAAAAATTTTAATGGAATAGATTGTTTAATTTCCAGTATTTATACCAGAATTAAAAATCAAAAACCGCTAATTGAATCATTATTAAAGCAATACAAACTCATAGCAAGTTATAATTTTCGGTCTATTTCGTAACTTGTTTAATAGCCTGATACAAGGCAATACCAACACCTGCAAGTGCAAAAGCTGCTGTAATGATTTTGCTTTTACTGTTTCGGTGTTCATCAATCTTATAACCAATAAAAGTTAGTAAACCTATTGTGGCGATCATCTGGAAACCTATAGCCGAATATTTTGCTGCTGCGTTAACCTTTTGCCCTGGATTTTCTTCTTTAGGATTTTCCATTATTTAATAAGATAATTAAATTAACTTTGAATTATTAAAATTTGTTGCCAAATAAATATTTTTCTATATATATTGTTTACGATATCAACTTAAGAGATTTAGCATAATTGAAAAAAAACGCAAACAAAAACTTAAATCCCTTCATCCTACTTTTTAGCTCACTTCTTATTTATGGCTGTGTTGCAAATAAAGATACCACAATAGACCGTAGGTTTCAAAACTTAACGGCAAGGTATAACTATATCTATAATTCAAACGTTTTGCTCAATGAGCACAATGAGAGCTTATTGCAAAGTTATACAGACAATTACGAAAAAACACTACCTGTTTATCTTGATCCGGAGCCACAGGTAAATTTGGTACTTACACCAGGCGTTGCCAATAAACAGCTTGACGAAGTAATTACAAAAGGTCAAACGATCATCAATGATAAAAGTTTTAGTAATTATATTGATGATGCCTACATGCTTTTGGGTAAAGCAAACTACCTTAAAGGAAACTATTTTATTGCGTCTGAATATTTTGATTATACGGCTAAAACATACAGTAATGATCTGAAAACTTTTATCATGGCCATGAACTGGAAAGCGCGGAGCCAGATGGAACTTAATAATATGGTATTTGCAGATAAAATTATAGATACCATGTTGCGTGCCGAAGACTTATTAAAAAAAGATCTGGCAGAGCCTTTGGCTACTACCGCCCAAATGAGGATTTACCAAAAAAGAAATAAAGAGGCTATTTTACTTCTTGAAAATGCAGTTAGAATAGGCGATGACAAGCAACTGCGCATTCGCTGGAGATACATTTTAGCGCAACTGCAGGAACAGGAAAACGATCTCCAAAATGCTTTCACCAATTACACCAAAGTTGAAAATAGCAATGCCCCTTTTGAGATGTATTTCCATGCCAATCTTCAGCGCATCAAATTAAAGGCGTTAATAAGCGGTTACAAAGTTGATGAAGATACGGCATTACTGGCCTTATTAAAAGATGATAAAAACTTTGATTATACTGATCAAATATATTATCAGGTTGGAGAGCTATTTTCAAAAGAAGGCAACTTCTCTAAAGCAGAAGAAAATTATTTAAAGTCGATACAAAAAAGCACTAAAAATCAAACGCAAAAAGCGTTATCATATTTAAGGGTTGCAGATTTAAATTTTAAAGAGTTCAACAACTACATTAAAGCCAAACTTTATTATGATAGTACAGTAACCATTTTGCCTAAAAACTTCATTGATTATGATAATATCGTTAAAAAGGCAAATAATTTACAGTATCTGACTGATCGATTCACTATTATCTCCAGAGAGGATACAGCACAGGCTTTTGCTAAACTTCCTTTAAGTGAAAGGGAGGCTAAAGTGAAAGCGCATTTCACTAAAAAGGTAGAAGTAGCCACGGCATCAACAACTGGTAATCAATTATTAGATAACCCGGATTTCCCTAATCAGTCTTTAAATTCGGACATAAGTAACACTGGAAATACTTTTTATTTCAATAATAATGCAGCCATTAGCAATGGTTTTGCCGATTTTAAAAAACGTTGGGGCAACAGGCAACTGGAAGATAACTGGAGACAAAGCACCCGATCATCAGCTCAGGAAAATAACCAGGTGATGTCTGGAGGTAAAGTTGCCAATGAAATTACGCCTGCAAATGAAGCCAACACACAAACCGATCAAGACCAAACTTCTTTAGAAAAACAGTTCCTCAGTGCTTTACCAACCACTCCTGAACTTATGCTGGCTTCAGATCAAAAAATAATTGATGCCTATTTTGAAATCGCCAGCTTTTATCAGCAGGAATTAAACGATAAAGCTGAAGCAAATAAAATTTATTTAATCTTACTAGCCAGGTATCCTGAAAATAATCACCTCGCTGCCATTTATTATAGCTTATACCTTAATTTCCGTGGGATTGATGAAAACAAATCTAATGAATACAAACAATTGGTGCTGATTAAATATCCACAAACTAATTTTGCTAAAACCCTTCTCGATCCTTCTTATTCTGCTAAACAAAGCGAGCTGGAAAATATTTCCATTAACAATTACAATGTCACGTTCGATGCCTATGCCAGAAAAGATTATCCAACGGTGATCAATCAGGCAAACATCAATATTTCAGCATCACCTGAGAACGGACTGGCACCACAATATGCTTACCTTAAAGCGATTGCTATTGGCCGAACATCAAAGTTAGATGCTTTATTAAAGGAGTTTAATTCGATCAATACGAATTATCCAAATGACATGATTATTACGCCACTGGTACGTGATCACTTAAAATATATTGAAGCAAACCTGGAAGAATTTAAACAAAGACCAGTGGCATTAATCGATTTTGACTCTAAAGAACCGCGTTTTGTGAGTCAGGCCAAACCTATTGCCGTTCCGGCCCAGCCTTTAAATACAGATGTAAATGCCGCCATACCAGCAATAGAAAAGCCAAAGGTTAATGATCCTGAAAAAGCAGCAGAGATTAAACCTGTTGATATAAATAAGCCAGCAAGTATCTTCAGTACTGCAAAATCTGAAGAATATTATTATGTGATTGATGTGGCAGATGCAACCTTAACGCTTAGTTCTTCACGCTTTGGAATTGGCCAATTTAACCGGGGTAATTATCCTGACAATGATTTGGCGCATAAATTGATTGAGTTAGATAACGACCAGTTAATCTATATCACTAGCTTTATTGATTTGGAAGATGCCAAAATATATGAATCAAGCATTTCAGGCCAATTGAAGAACATTATGAAAGTTCCGGCCAGTCTTTATAAAGGATTCATTATCAGCAAGGAAAATTTCGAAAAGCTTACCAATAGGCAACGTATAAATGAATATCTGGAGTTTTTAAAAGACAGTTATAAATAGAACCTGATGCTTAATAATAGTCAGAAAGGTTCATTTCTTTAAAAATTAATAAATTTGCAGCTTGAAATCGGCCTGGCAGCAAGCCTGTTTTGAACTAATTACAACACAAAATGAATAAATCCCTTTCTGAACAAGAAACAAAAAAATATAGTTTAATCATCTGGAAAATACTCATCACAGGAATAGCCCTATTTGCTATTTTCATTTCCATGATCGGTTTAGGCCTTTTCGGCGAATTACCTTCTTTCCGAGATATTGAGCATCCAAAAAGCAATCAGGCATCAGAAATTATCGCTGAAGATGGCCGTCCACTCGGAACTTATTTCGTACAAAACCGATCTAATGTTACCTATAAAGATATTTCTGAAAATGTAATTAACGGACTAATTGCCACAGAAGACACGCGTTTTAAAGAACACTCCGGAATTGATTTTAAGCGTACATTCACCATTATTGGTTATAACCTCATTGGCAAAAAACAAGGTGCTAGTACCATCACCCAACAGTTAGCAAAAAACCTTTTCCCAAGAGAGTCTAACCTTAACTTTTTTTCATTGGTACTCACTAAATTTAAGGAGTGGATTGTTGCCGTTAAATTGGAGCGTAATTATACCAAAGAAGAGATCATCACCATGTATTTAAATACAGTTGATTTTGGTAATCAAGCCTATGGAATAAAATCAGCTGCAAGAGTTTATTTTAATACTACTCCTGATAAACTGACTTTAACTCAGGCTGCTACCCTGGTTGGGATGCAAAAGGGAATTACGATGTACTCGCCTACCCGGCATCCGGAGCGCTCAAGAGACCGTAGAAATACTGTAATGGCCATGATGGTGAAATCAGAATTATTGAGTCAGCAGGAATTTGAAGAACAAAAAGATAAACCCCTGGGCTTGAAATTTAACGCAGCCACTGTTAATGATGGCATTGCACCTTATTTCAGGTCTGTTTTAAAAAATGATATTAAGAACATCTTTCAGGAGCAAGGCATTACCAAGCCTGATGGATCAGCATATGATTTGGATCGCGATGGATTAAAAATTTATACCACGATTAATTACGATATGCAAAAATATGCTGAAGAGGCGCAAAAGGAATACATGAAAGTTTTGCAGGCACAATTTTTAGCAAGTTGGAAAGGAAGAAATCCTTTTAAAGGTAAAGACTTACAAATTCAACAAGGTATCAAGAGGTCTGACCGATATAAATCTTTAAAGTTGGAAGGTAAATCTGAAGAAGAGATCAAAGATGATTTTAATACTAAAACAGAGATGACCATCTTCACCTGGAAAGGTAATGTAGATACAGTAATGAAACCAATTGACTCTGTTCGTTATTATAAAATGTTGTTGCGTAATGCAATGATGACCATGGATCCAACCAATGGCCATGTTAAAGCCTGGGTTGGTGGAATTAATTATGAACACTTCAAGTATGATCAGGTTAAAATGGGAACAAGGCAGGTAGGCTCAACAGCTAAACCATTTACTTATGCCGTGGCTATTGAAAACGGATATTCGCCATGTTTTACGGTAGCAAACGTTCCGGTAACTATTGATGGTTATGGAGAGCCATGGACACCAAAATCTTCAGGAAAACCACTTGCGGGTACCATTACACTTCAAAAAGCATTGGCATTTTCTCAGAACTATGTTACGGCATACCTCATGAAACAGGTTGGCCCTGTTGCTGTCTCTACCTTAGCCACCAAAATGGGCATTCCAAATGTTCCGGCTTACCCTTCCATTGCATTGGGTACCTTCGATTCATCAATTTATAATATGGTTGGCGCTTATGGCGCATTTGCAAATAAAGGTGTGTATACCAAACCAATCTATCTGCTTAAAATTGAAGATAAGAATGGCGTAGTTTTATTTTCGCAAAAAGAAATACCTAAGCCTATTATGAGTGAAGAGGTAGCTTACGTGATGACGAGAATGCTTAAAGGTGTAGTTTCTGGTGGTACAGGTTCTAGATTAAACTATAAATATAAAGTAAATGCACCAATAGGTGGAAAAACGGGTACCACACAAAATAACTCAGATGGTTGGTTTATGGCCATTACGCCTCAGCTGGTGACGGGTGTTTGGACAGGCTGCGAAGACCGTGCCTTTCACTTTATTAGTACCAGCCAGGGTGAAGGTGCCAATACAGCATTACCAATTTTTGCAGGCTTTATCAAACGGGTGTATGCCAATCCTGCTTTAAAAATAAGTCATGCTGATTTTGATGTACCTAAATCTGGTGTTTCTATTACCTATGATTGTAACCAGTATCAGCAACAGCAGGAAGAAACAAACCCTGAACTGGATGAAAAATTAGGTTTTTAACGCCTCACTGTATGTATGCGATTAAAGTATTAATAAATGCTATAATCGCCGAACAAAATTAATTCCTAATCCGTTTTTAGGTAAAGTTTTCCCTTTTAACTCTATTATTGAAAGCATGAGCAGTTTCGACCATAAAACAGCATTAACGGCTATTCCTCATAAACCAGGCGTTTACCAATACTGGGATGTGGATGGAAAGTTAATGTACATTGGGAAGGCAAAAGATCTTCGAAACCGTGTTGGTTCCTATTTCAATAGTGATAAGCAACAGTTTAATGGGAAAACAAGGGTGTTGGTTTCTAAAATCAGAAAGATCACCTTTACTATAGTTGATACTGAAATTGATGCCTGGTTATTAGAAAATAGCTTAATTAAAAAGCATCAGCCAAAATTCAATATTAATTTAAAGGATGATAAAACTTATCCATGGATTATTGTTAAAAATGAACCATATCCCAGAATCTACTGGACTAGAAAAGTAATCAAGGATGGGTCTACCTATTTTGGCCCTTACGGATCAATTGGAATGATGCACACCATTTTAGATCTGATTAAAGAAACCTATCCGCTAAGAACATGCACCTTACCCTTAAACGATAAAAATATTGCTGAAGGAAAATTCAAAGTTTGTTTAGAATACCAGATTGGGAATTGCAAGGGACCTTGTCAGGCTTATCAAACAGAATCAGATTATGATAATAACATAGGCGAGATTAAGGAAATCCTGAATGGAAAAATTGGCAATGTAATCCGTGATGTTAAAGGAATTATTAAATCGGCATCAGAAGATCTAAATTTTGAACTGGCGCATCAATACTCCAGAAGGCTACAAGTTTTAGAAAAATACCAAAGTAAATCGACTGTTGTAAATAGTGCCATTACCAATGTGGACGTAGTGAGTATCGCTTCCGATGAACGATATGCATTTGTCAATTATCTGAAAGTAATGAATGGAACTATTATTCAAACCCAAACCATTGAAATTAAAAAATTGCTTGATGAAAGCGACGATGAGTTATTAATTACAGCCATGCTGGAATTCAGGACAAAGTTTAACAGTACATCTAAAGAGATTATTGTCCCGTTTGAGCTTTCATTGGAGGATGAAAACTTAAAATTTACGGTGCCCAAGCTGGGAGAAAAAAAGAAATTATTAGAACTTTCTCAAAAGAATGTATTGTTCTTCAAAAAAGAAAAGCTAAATCAATATGAGAAATTAAATCCCGATTTAAGGACTGATCGTATTCTCACCACCATGCAAAATGATTTACGGTTAACCCAACTACCAAAACATATTGAGTGTTTTGATAACTCTAACTTTCAGGGCAAGTATCCCGTTTCTGCAATTGTGGTATTTAAAGATGCCAAACCATCTAAAAAAGATTACCGCCATTTTAACGTGAAAACGGTTGAAGGTCCAAATGATTTTGCAACGATGGAAGAGGCCGTTTTCCGCCGTTACAGGCGCATGCTGGAGGAAGATCAGCCCTTACCACAATTGATCATCATCGATGGTGGTAAAGGCCAACTCTCATCTGCAGTGAAAAGCCTTAAATTGTTAGGAATAGAGAATAAAGTTACTGTGATTGGTATCGCTAAAAGACTCGAAGAATTATTCTACCCCGGAGATTCGTATCCCCTATATTTAGATAAGAAATCAGAAACCTTAAAAATTATTCAACAACTTCGTGATGAAGCGCATAGGTTTGGCATCACCTTCCACCGCAAGAAACGAGATCAGGGTACCTTGAAAACAGAACTCGAACAGATTGAAGGTATCGGCAAAACAACTGCCGATAGATTATTAACTCATTTCAAATCGGTTAAAAAAATTAAAGAGGCTACAGAACAAGAGCTGGCAGAAATCCTCAATAAAAAGCAAGTCGTTACTTTGCTAAATCACTTTAAGGAAGCATAAATTCAGATAGTAAACCACAATGTCTCTGAGCTAAAGGTTAACACAATCTTAATCTTACCTGGGCTTTCACTTCGATATTTTTTCTTTAAATTAGGCTTGTTAATATCAGTAAACATCATCCCTAATTTTACATGAATAACAATATCCTGGCTATAATGACCAAACTTTTATTGGGTGCATTATACTTTACTGAAACGGAAAGCCCTTTTACAGTGGCAGACTGGGGCATAATTCCACCTACCGAATTATTATCAAAAATTGCCACGCATTACCATTCAGATCCATCCAACTTAAAACAGATCCAACCAGCTGATTTTTTCAATCATTTAATTTCCAGGGTAGATCCATCTGATGCACCTATGGTTGAAAATTCAAAGAAAATTCAGACCATCTATACATACTTAGAACAAAACCTATCCAGCCTTAAGGTGATCAAAATAGAGGGCGCTAGCAGAATTCCAGTGTTAATTACTGGCTATTTGCCAGATGGCACCTGCGTGGTGATTGAAACCCTCGCAGTAGAAACCTAAGAAATCAATTCCATCCAAAACATATCCCAAACAAAAATGAAAGCACTAAAAAGATTAAGCTTAATGGCCATGTTGTGCCTTGGCCTGGCTGCCTGTAAAAAAGAAAATCAAATTCAGCCAAAAACAACTCTATTTGAACAAAGATTAAACAACAAAGCAGTTACTGCCAGTGCCCAGGCAATTGCTGCTGGTTTTCCGGAAAACTTTGAATCCGGTTCAAAAACAAGCTATACTACGGCATCAATCACTTTAAGTAGTGGAAACTGGAGTCTTAACGATGCCTTAATCGGCAACCTTGCAGCAGACGCAAAGAATGGCAGTCAATCAGTTCGCATCCGTAACACGGGCATATTAAGCATGAATTTCGATGTAAACGGCGCTGATGTAGTAAGTATTGCCCATGCTAAATATGGTACAGATGCAACCAGTACCTGGCAGCTTTGGTATTCAACAAATGGAGGTTCGAGTTGGCAACAATCTGGTAGCACCGTTACCAGTAGTTCTACAACACTATCTACCATAACCTTTAACACGGCAATCTCTGGTAATGTCCGTTTTCAAATCCGTAAAATTAGTGGAGGTACGGCACGCATTAACATAGATGATTTTAGTATTTCTACCGGAGGCGGCACCACCACTCCTCCTACTACAACCCCTGGAGATAATAGCCACCTTTTAATGGGAAATCCAAGCAATGCCGTTGCAAGCATTTCCTATCCGGAAAATTATTTAATGGAACGCACTTATTATACCAGTTCTTATAGCAAAAGCAAAGCTACACCAAACTGGGTGAGCTGGCATATCGGATCATCTGATTTGGGTTCTGCGTCTCGTCAGGATGATTTCAGGGCTGATAATACCTTACCTTCAGGTTGGTATCAGGTATCAAACAGCAGCTATTCGGGTTCTGGTTTTGATCGTGGACACAATTGTCCTTCGGCAGATAGAACATCTTCAGTTACTGCAAATTCTTCTACCTTTTTAATGAGCAATATGATGCCGCAAGCACCTAACAATAACCAGGGGCCATGGGCTGATTTGGAAAATTACACCCGTTCATTGGTAACAGCAGGAAACGAAGTTTATGTCATTTGTGGTTCTTACGGATCAGGTGGCACTGGAAGTAATGGCGGCACCACTTATACCATTGATAATGGAAGGGTTAATGTGCCTTCCAACACCTGGAAAGTAATTGTTGTATTACCGAATGGTAACAACGATTTAAATCGTATAACATCTACCACAAGGGTAATCACCGTAAACATGCCAAATACAAATGGCTTGAATACAAATTGGAAAACCTATCGTACAAGCGTTAATGCAGTTGAATCTGCCACAGGTTATGATCTTTTATCAAATGTGCCTGTAGCGATTCAAAATGCAATTGAATCAGCAACTGATAACCAATAGCGATCTTTAAGGATCAGAGAAATGAAAGCATATCAAATTATGCTAACAAATTAATTCATTTCAATTCACGAGTTTTATCTGAAAACAAGATAAGTGCAACAAAAAAGGCTTCGAAAATTCGAAGCCTTTTTTGTTAATATTCCCAAAGTCCCTGTTCGTAATCAAGAACAGATTTTTTGATTCTTTCTGATTCGTATAGCCTTTGCTTAGGGTCTGCAATAATATCTCTAAGTTTATTATCTCCCGGGTTAGATTCTTTAACGATATAACTACTAAACAACCTGCGGATGAAGAAATCATCGAAACTTAATGTTGAAGCATCATTATTCGTATTAATCAAACGTTTCTTTGTTAAAATTTCTCTCGCTTCAGGATAATAAATCCAGAATACAGGTTGCCATTGTTTTGAAGATTCAATAAATTTCATTGGAGCAATACCCACAATACGAGGTTCGAAAATAGAACGTTTCACATCGAAAATCCAATCCTCTTTAATTCTGAACTTTAAAAAAGATTCAGGATTAAGGTCATTCGCTACTGTGGTAACCGTACCAGCTTTTGAATCTGTAACCTCAACAGTTCCTGCCGCCTGCATCATTGCTGAATCTGCTGCTAAAGGATTTGTAAAGGCATCATCCTCATTATTTACACTATCAAAAGGAGAATAGGCTGTAAGCTCTTCTGCTTTAACTGCAGCAATGATCACATCTATCAACCGTGATTTTGGAGATCTTAATGCAGAATTTACGGTATCACGTAAATCGATTTCTCTCCAGATGCGTTTAGCATAAAAAACATCCTCTTCACGAACATCAGCTAAAGGTACCATTTCAGTACTATCGATGTCTTTACGCGCATAAAAACCATCCTTTGGCGGAACCTTAAGTTTCTTTTTAGCTGTTTTTACCGGTGCCTTTACTGTATCTACCGGAGCTGGAGTTACTGTTGCAGCCTTTTTAGGTGCCAGCTTAGTCGGCTTTCTTTGTGCAAAAGCCAATGTTGTAAATAAAATAAAAACAGCAATACTTAAAATCCTTTTCATCTTTTTCTTATTTAACAGTAAATGCTAATGAAGGTAAAACATTCTGACGGCCATCTGGACCTACAGAAACAATATCTTCAAAAAATACCCTTGTTCCGGGAGTAATCGAGTTTATTGCTGCTCTAACCGGACCTGCAAAACTTCCGCCACTACCTGAAATTGTAATCGCATCAGAACGTGGTTTAATAATCGTTAACTTATAACGTTGAATTTTAAACTTCACATCAAAAGGAAAATCATCAAGGTCTGCTTCAATTTCACTTTCACTCTTTAATTGAACTGATGCTACATCACCACCTGATCTTCCACCAACCTTTGCAATTGGTTTTGGAATGGCCTTAACCCTGAATTTTTGAGAACCCAAACTAACCGTTTTACCCGCATTAGAAGCACTCACATTGATGGAAACTTCCTGACCAACCTGGCTACCAGCAAGATTAACGTTGTAATTTCCATTTGAGCCAGACATTGAACCCGCTGAGATCGATGCTTTAATACTTTCTAAAGGAAAGCCAGCTGCCGAAACTGTAAATGGATTCGAAATACCAGCATAAATCACATTCATTTTAGTAGATGATACTGTTGCCGATGGTTTCGCTACCTGATATTTTTGAGGTTGAGTCTTGTATTCTTTCACTTGTCCATCAGTTTGACGAACACGAACCGTACCCACCCATGTAAATTCACCAACACTTCCAGTTCCTCCTGAATAAGTTCCTTTTCCTTCTTTAACAGACAATTTGTTTCCATTTACGGTGATATCTGGTGTAGACCTGGAATCACTGGCGGTTAAAAACACTTCAGCGGTATAAGGTTGCCCCTGGATGACATATGAAGTTGGTGCCACAGCAACTGCAGCAAACTGATCAAGGTTAACCTGAGCCTTATCCATATTTCCGAATAACTTTTTAACCACCTCTGCTTCAGCATTTTTGGTATCTGCCTGAAGTTTAGTTAAAATAGTCATTGCAGCCGTTAATGGTGTACCTTCTCCGAAGTAAGTGGCCTGCCAGTTACCCTTTCTTTTTCTTTCCGGATCTTTAGCTTCCAGTGAAAAAGCTACAGTAGCCCGGTCTGCCGGATCGAGTAAAGAAATTAGTTTCTCACGTGTAGCATTAATTTTCGCTTTCAGTTTATCAGCCCCTCCTTTATTGATCATGATATCCTGGGCAATATCCTGATTGTCCCTATTCACAAGGTCATCCGTTTCCGGATTGATACCATCCCCTGCTTTAGTAAATTCTTTTTTGATCCCCTCAATGTAATCGTTCAATTCCTCTGCAACAGCTTTTGCTTGTTGAGCTTTTTCATAAACAATCTGTGCCCGAGCCGGTTCTTCTTTCAATTTTGAGTTTTCAAAAGCTGAGAAAAGTTGATCTATACTTGAGTTTACATTTCTTTTTGATGATTCTAAACTATCGTTGATATTTTTGAATGCATCCAAAACAGTATCTGATACGTTTAAGGCCAGCATAGCCAACAATACCAAATACATGATATTGATCATCCGCTGCCTGGTTGTTTCTTTTCCGCCTGCCATATTGGTGTAGCTTTTTCTTTAAAATTAAAAACTAAACAAATTATAGACGTGGGCCATTCATAGCTGATAGCATATTGCCATAAATTGCATTTAATGATGACAGGTTTTTAGCCAGCTTGTTCACTTCTTCTTTGAACTGTTTAGAATCTTCCATTGATTCATTGAAGTTTTGCATGGTTAGTGATAAGTTGGAATAAAATTTATTCATTGATTTTAAATGAGCGCTAGAATCTTGTAATTCTAATTCATAAACTGCATTTAAAGCTGATAAATTTTTAGATAAGTTATTTACCTGTTCGTGATAGGCCTGAGAATCTACATTACTCTCTCCCATTGCTTTCAAGTTAGCCGTAGCTTTTTCGAAAGATGCACTTAAATTGTCGAAACCAGCAGAAGCAGTTTTCACTTTGCTTGTAAATTCATTCGTTGCAGTAGAAGCATCTGCAACATTGGATATTGCTGCCACTTTATCACCAAATGTACGCAAGCCATTACCTAAGCTTTCAATTAATTCAGGTCCAACTTTAGCATCAGATAACATTTTATCTAATGCAGCTGTATTTGCCGGAGCCGAAACCGTGGCTACTGGTCTCGCCGATGCTTTTGGCAGTTCTCCTGTAAAATCTGTTCTTAACTCTGGATAAACCCTTTCCCATGCTGGTTCTGGCTCTGGTGGGAAAAACCCTGTTAAAAAGAATAAAATTGCTTCAATACCTAGCCCTATTCCAATCATGTAACTACCGAAGATTCCACCGATGTGCAAAATCTTAAATAATGCGCCAACGATTACAATACTTGCTCCCCATGAAATCGCTACGTGTAACCAACCCGGTTGTTTTTTTGCTGCCATAAAATTGATGTTTTTCTTTAAGTATTAGTTTGTTTGGTTTAGTTTCTTAAATCGGTACCAGGATAAGATGAAACGCATCTGAAACCGATATATGATCTTTGTGTATCCTGATATTCATAAGTAGATACGGCATTTTGAAGAAAATAGCCTGTATCTTTCCATGAACCACCTTTTACCACTTTTCTTTTCAGGTATTTACTATCATTCGGTCCCGCAACATAAGTAAAGTTGGGGTTTAAATCATGTAATAGAGGTGCTGCACTCTTGTTATAAGCTGTTAGTGTCCATTCGGATACATTTCCAGACATGTTATATAGGCCATAATCATTTGGAAAATAAGATTTTACACCAACGGTGTAGATACCGCCATCACTTGAATAATCACCACGCCCTGGTTTAAAATTGGCCTGCAAACATCCTTTAGTATTTCTGATATAAGGGCCTCCCCAAGGATATTTTGTTTTGGTGTTTCCACCTCTTGCAGCATATTCAAATTCCGTTTCAGCAGGCAATCTATAATCAGATCTTGATCCAGCAGGCATTTTCCTGGATTGCGCAACACCATCGTATAATCTTGTTCTCCAGTGAGAAAAAGCTTTAGCCTGTTCCCAACTTACACCAACTACCGGATAATCATCATATGAAGGATGGTTATAATAACCACGTACCATTGGATCGTTTTGAGAATAAGAATAATCTGTTTTCCAAACCATGGTATCAGGATAGATGGCAATATTATAACGATCGATATAATCCTGACGTTTGCTATTGGGATTTTTATGTCCTAAAGCAGCCTTATCCATATTTAGTTCAGCGTAGTTGTATTCAAATTTACGTACATCAAATTCCTTTCTTCCAGGTAAAGCGTCTAAACCAGAATAATACATCCCATCTAACTGAGCAGTTTCCGCACCAGCACCTTTACCCTTATTACGCCAGATATTAGCACCATTTACACCAACAGCCTTCCAATTGATATACTTTTCTCCGCCAAGCGCATCAGCTGCACCCTTTCCTTTTGGATTCATCATGAATTTTTGAGGATTTCCCATCATCGAAATGGCGATAGAATCTCTCACCCAATTGGTAAATTGACGATACTCCGCATTAGAAATTTCGGTTTGATCCATGAAGAATGCACTTATCGTTGTCATTCTGCTTGGCCCATTCTGAGAAAAGGTAATATCCTCATCAGAACCTCCTAGTGGCGTATGGCCAGGTGGAATGTAAACCATTCCCAAAGGAATACGATTATTTTTAAATTTTCGGTTGTAAGCGCCCACTAACTCGCCCTGGCCTCCGTGACCACAACTCGCAAGAAACACTGTTACACCAACAATGGCCAGAAGGTAGATTTTCTTCATACTTTTATAGCGTGCAGAGCACAATTAGGAGCAATTTTATCAAAAATCACTACAATAATCAACAAATGCAAATATTTAGTTAAATAGTTTATACTAAAGCTTACAACCAAAAATTGCGCTTAAAACCTTAAATAAACCTACTAGGATAGAGATGTAACTTTTGCTTTAACACAAAAGTTATGTTTTTATTGTAAAAACTTTTAAAAAAAATTAATTTTCTTATTTATTAGATGTTTTTATATAGTTTTCAATTGCCATTGTCATGGATGGAACACCAGGAGTAGGTGCTGCAATATCAACAATTAAACCCATATCTACACAAGCTTTACTCGTATTTATTCCGAAAGCTGCGATACGTGTGTTATTTTGTTTAAAATCTGGAAAATTTTTAAATAATGACTGAATGCTCGATGGGCTGAAAAACGCAATGACATCATAGAAAACTTCAGCCAAATCTGATAAATCGCTAACTACCGTTTTGAAGAGAACGGCCGGCGTAAAATCATAGCCACTTTTTTCTAAAAATTTCATGGTATCCTCCGTAGCAACATCAGAACATGGATACAAAAACTTTTCATTGGCATGTTTTTTCAAAACCTCCGCCAAATCTGCAGCAGTTTGTTTACCAAAGAATATTTTTCGCTTTCTGTATTGAATGTATTTTTGAAGATATAACGCGATGGTTTCAGATAGACAGAAATATTTTAAATCAACAGGGACATCATAACGCATTTCTTCACAAATTCTGAAAAAGTGGTCTGCTGCATTTCGGCTGGTAAAAATTACTGCTGTGAAATCACCTAAATTGATTTTATCCTTTCTAAAATCTCTGGCCGGCACACCTTCAACATGTATAAAAGACCTGAAATCAACTTTTAAATTGTGTTTTTTGGCCAAATCGTAATAAGGAGATTTTTCTGCTTCAGGTTTTGGCAGTGTAACCAAAACACTTTTCACTTTGCGAATTCTAGAGTCGTTCTTTTCTTGCATTTTCCTTGGTCGTGCTACAATCCTATAGTTTTAATTAGTATCAAAATAGGACATATTTCGAGGGCGCAAAAGTACAGAATTAAATGCATTTTAGAAAACTTATTATTAGAAAGTATAGTAATCCCCGCTCTAAGCAATTGAAAGGCAAAGATTACCCCTAAAAGCAAGAATGCTAATACAATATAAACTACTCCATATTTTAGTGGTGATAATGCAAAGGCAACAACCAACGGAATGAATAATAAGGATGCATTAAAATAACTAAGATATAAGATAGAAATGTACTCACCAACAGGTTTTTGAACATTAAACAGGTAGCCTATAAATCGCAGGATAAGTAGCTTTAAAGCGTAAAAGACAATGATAGTAAGCGATATCGTAAAAAAAAACTTAAATCCATGCTTGGCCTGATACATATCATAGTATTGTGCCACCAAGAAAAAAAACATACCTAAAATGAATCCAAATTGAATAAATAATAATAAGAACGGCCAGGAACTAAAGAGGTTATCTTCCTTATTAATATTGTTCAGTATCCGGTTACTAAAAAAAGATTGCACAATAGCAGAAAGCTGCTTTGAAAAGGCATTTTTTAATATCGCAAAGATAATCAACATGGCAAAAATAAATCCCAGCAAACCGACGTTTCCTTTGGGTATTTGCTTACCCAACTGATATGGATTAGCTTTCTTTTTAAACTGCGCATATTTCTTTTGCCAACCCTGAAAATCCAGTTTAGGAAACAAAAACTCTCTCTGAACACTATCCATCATCGCATTTTTGTTAATCATGCTATCTGGAATGACCCAGGTATGGCTGAGAATAGAATCAGTAACCGTCTTTTGCCTCGCAAGCGTAGCTGAATCCAAGCGGTAACGTTTGAATTTATACTGATTGACCACTTTTACACTATCAATAGAAGCAGGAATTTCTTGTGCCGAAGCAAAGTTTGCTAGCCAAATGATGGTGAAAAAAGTAAGAATAAATTTCGGCATGCTGTAAATCAAAGCTTATGGATGCAAAAGTAGCTGAATAATCATTGTTTACCTAAAGAAAATAATTGCATTTGGAATATGCTGTATCTTTGCAGCTATGTCTGGTATTTATATTCATATCCCATTTTGCAAAAAGGCTTGTCATTATTGTGATTTTCATTTCAGCACTTCATTTAAATATCAGACTGAAATGGTTGATGCCATTTGTAGGGAGATTAAGATGAAGCAAGATCGAATATCTGGCCAGGTAGGAAGTATTTATTTAGGTGGAGGAACCCCTTCAATTTTACCGGAAAGTGCTTTACAGCAGATTTTTGACACTATTAATCATACCTTTTCAGTTGATGCACACGCAGAAATTACCATCGAAGCTAATCCTGATGACCTGACTGCTGAAAAACTAAAAACCTTAAAGCAACTTCCCGTTAATAGGTTTAGTGTGGGGATTCAATCGTTTTTTGATGAAGATTTAATTTGGATGAACCGTGCTCATCATGCAATGGAAGCGGAAGATTGTATTAAAAGAAGTCAGGATGCAGGTTTTGAAAACCTTAGTCTCGACCTCATTTACGGTTATCCGCTACTAAGTGACTCAAAGTGGCTTGATAATATTCAGAAAGCAATAACCCTTCAGGTGCCACATATATCCGCTTATGCATTAACTGTAGAACCAAAAACGGCACTGGCACATGCCATCAAAAACAAGAAACAAGCGCCTGTAAGTGATCGTCAGAGTGCCGAACAATTTGTAATGTTGATGAATGAATTGGTAACTGCGGGCTTTGAGCATTATGAAATTTCTAATTTTGCTATGCCAGAGCACTATGCTGTACACAATACCAATTACTGGAGAGGAATAGAATACATTGGCATTGGGCCATCGGCACATGGTTTTGACGGACAAAACAGGTACATGAATCCTGCTAACAATGCACAATACATGGAGGTATTGGCACAAAAAAAACTCCCGGAAATAGTAGAAGAATTATCATTGAATGATCGGTTTAATGAATATATAATGACTTCATTAAGAACGATGTGGGGTACAGACTTAAAAAAGATCAAATCTGATTTTGGCCAGGATTTTTTAGAAGAAACCAATCACAATTTGAAAGCTTTTGAAGATAAGAATTGGTTGATTATCCAGAATGATCAAATTAAACTAAGCGAAAGCGGTAAGCTTTTTGCCGATCATATCGCTTCAGAATTGTTTATAGTGGTAAATGAATGAAGGATTGAACTAGAGAAGAATTAAATGAAAGAATGAGTGAATTGAAAACGACTGAATTAGAGAGTGACTGATTTTGCGGGTTAAAACAACATTCACTCATTCAAAATCCGATCATTCAAAAATTAATTAATAATATATGTCAAAAATTGTATGGATTACAGGTGCATCATCTGGAATTGGAGAAGCCTTGGTTTACGAACATTTTAAAGCAGGTGATAAACTCATTATTTCCGGACGTAACCGTGATGAACTTTTTAGGGTGAAAGGCAATTGTCAAAATTCTTTTAATGTTCATGTGCTGCCATTTGATTTAAGTGAAACAGAAATATTGACTGCAAAAACAGAGGATGCCATTCGTATTTTTGGAACCATAGATCTTTTAATTAATGCGGGAGGCATTAGCCAACGTGGATTAGCTCTTGCTACCAGCTTAGAAACCGAACAGCAGATTATGAATACCAATTTTTGGGGAACCGTAATTTTAAGCAAAGCAGTTCTGCAATTAATGATTAAAAATGGCAGTGGTCAAATCGTAGTGATTAGCAGCCTGGTTGGAAAATTTGGAACCAAATTACGTTCAGCCTATGCAGCATCTAAGCATGCATTGCATGGATATTTCGATTCTTTAAGATCAGAAATAGAAAATCCGAATATTCATATTACCATTGTTTGCCCGGGTTTTATTAAAACCAATGTTTCTGTTAATGCCTTAACTGCAAATGGTAGTAACCATGGAACTATGGACGATGCGCAAGCAAACGGGATGAGCGCTGCAGAATGTGCCAAACAAATTGTAGTGGCTGTTAAAGCAAAAAAAGAAGAAGTATATATCGGAGGCAAAGAAACCAAAGCCATTTTTCTAAAACGGTTTTTCCCATCCTACTTTTCAAAAAAGATTAAAAATGCAAAGGTAACGTAGTCAAAAAATCAATTCATTTAAAATAAATTTACCATTTATAGTTGTAGAATAAAGATGAATTCACCTATAATCATTTCGGAAAAAATAATTTTAAACCATTAACAATCAGTATTTTAATATAAATTTTCAGATTTTAAAAAACCAAGTATCTGTGATGTGTCGTAAATGAAGGCAAATAACAAAAACTTAAAATTTAAAATAATGAAAAAATTAATCTTATCGGCAATTGCAGTAGTTACTATGGCAGTTACCACTCAGGTTTACGCACAAAAAAATCCTATGGTTGGCGGTGCGGCAATGTATCCAACTAAAGACATTGTAGACAATGCGGTAAATTCTAAAGACCACACTACTTTGGTTGCAGCAGTTAAAGCAGCAGGTTTAGTAGAAACATTAAAAGGCGCTGGTCCGTTTACTGTTTTTGCACCAACAAATGCAGCATTCGATAAACTTCCTGCAGGCACTGTTGCCAGTTTAGTGAAACCAGAAAATAAAGCAACCTTAACAAAAATTTTAACTTATCACGTTGTAGCTGGTAAATTAGATAGCAAAGCAATCGCTGCAGCCATTAAAGCTGGTGGTGGTAAAGCAGAACTTACAACGGTAGAAGGTGGTAAACTTTGGGCCTGGATGGAAGGTAAAAAATTGGTTTTGAAAGATGAAAAAGGTGGAATGAGTACTGTTACAATTGCTAATGTGTATCAAAAAAATGGTGTTATCCACGTAGTTGATTCAGTTTTAATGCCAAAATAAAACATAGTTAAACTTGAATATTAAGAATGCTTTTGTTTCGGCAAAGGCATTTTTTTTTATCCTTTTTTGCCTTTAGATCCTAATTACATTATTCTACTTTCAGTAAGTAGTTTGTCAGCCGTTTTTCAGGATTTTGATTTTTAGAAAGTTGGCGAGAATTACTGCTTAATTTTATCGCAAATTTACAAATGAAAGCAGGGCAAAAAATTTGGTATGGCAAGTTGTTAATTGCACCTATTTACCTGTCGATCATTCAAATACGAAAACATGCATCCTAATATTTTAAAAATCAAGGAAAACATTGAACCACTTAGAAAGCAGATTATAAACCATAAGGTATATAACGCCATTAGTGAAATAGAAGATTTGCAAATTTTTATGGAGCATCACATCTACGCCGTTTGGGATTTTATGTCGCTGCTTAAATCTTTGCAAATCAATTTAACCTGCACTACATTACCCTGGTTTCCGGTAGGTGATGGAGTTACACGTCAACTCATCAATGAAATTGTGGCTGGTGAGGAAAGTGATATTGATGCAACGGGGAATGTTAAAAGCCATTTCGAACTATATTTAGATGCGATGGAGCAATGTGGTGCAAACGTAAATCCAATAAACAATTTCTTAATTTCATTAAAGAATGGAAGAGATTTTGACATGGCTTACGAATTAGCTAAAGTTCCTCAAGCTGCCAAAGATTTTATGAATGCTACTTTCGAAACCATTAATAGTAGCAAAACGCACTTACAGGCAGCCAGTTTTACATTTGGCAGAGAAGATTTAATTCCAAATATGTTCTTTAGCATGGTGAATGATTTAAATAGTACTCAACCAGACAAGGTTTCGATTTTTAAATATTACCTGGAGCGACATATTGAGGTAGATGGCGATCATCATAGTCATTTAGCTTTAGCCATGACAGAAAAGTTATGTGAAAAAGATGATTATTTTTGGGCAGAAGCCGAGGAAACAACTAAAAGAGCTTTACAAAACCGGATAGATTTATGGGATGCGGCTTATGCCGAAATTATTAAAAACAAAGTTCCGGCTTAAACGATCAAGTAATTCAAATACGTGATTTAAGTCACATTTAATACATACACTACTAATTGTAAAATAAAATTTACATTTTTGTTGTTCGGCACAAATAACCGATTTTAAACGCATGAGTTTCATTCTAAAACCTGTTGATATCGTGGAGAGTATTACTCCTGAAGATTTCAAAAAAAATTATTTGAAAACGAAACGTCCGCTTGTCATTAAAGGCCTTACCAAAGACTGGCCGGCAAGAGAAAAATGGACGACAGAATACTTAAAAGAAATTGGTGGGGAACTTGAAGTCCCATTGTACGACAACTCCAAAGCAGATCCGTCTAAACCGATAAATGCGGCAACTGCCCACATGAAGTTTGGTGATTACCTCGATCTAATAAAACGTGAGCCAACTGAACTAAGGATCTTTTTCTTCAATTTATTTAAAAAAGTTCCCAGTTTAATCAATGATATCAAAATCCCTAAAGATTTAATGGGTGGTTTTATAGAAAGTATGCCTGCTATGTTTTTCGGTGGTTCAAATTCGGTAACTTTTTTACATTACGATATCGATTTACCTCACATTTTCCATACCCATTTTGGCGGCAGAAAGCACATTGTGCTTTTCGATAATAAATGGAAAGATCGTTTATATTGCCTTCCTAATGCCACTTATGCTTTAGAAGATTACCAGGTAGACAATCCTGATTTTGAAAAATTCCCTGCCTTAAAAGGTATTGAAGGTTACGAAGTTTTCTTAGAGCACGGCGATACCTTATTTATGCCGACAGGAATGTGGCACTGGATGAAATATCTTGATGGCTCATTCTCATTAAGCTTGCGTGCCTGGGATCAATCCATCACCAGAAAAGTAGCCAGCGTTTGGAGTTTATTTACCCATGGTGCAATTGATAGTTTAATCAAAATGACTTTCAAAGAGAAATATGCACATTGGAGAGAGAAAAAAGCAGTAAAGATTGCTGAACGCGCATTAGCCAAAGGCAGGCCATAACATATTGATAAATGTATTGCAACGGGGCGTCGGTTACGATTAGCCCCGTATTTTTTTAAAATAAAATTTATGGATATCAACCTACTAACGGAGAAACAAAAAATGCTGGCGGGTAAAGCTTACCAGGCTGGCGATGGAGAATTATCAAAAGAAAGATTAAGGGCCCGGGAAGTTGTATTTGAATTTAATAACCTTGCGCCAAAGTTTGTTAAGCAGCGTAAGGAATTACTTAAAAAGCTTTTTGGTAAAACAGAAAAAATGTTCTACGTTGAACCACCATTCCGTTGTGATTATGGCTATAACATAGAAATTGGAGATAATTTCTACGCTAATTTTAATTTAGTGATTTTGGATTGTGCCAAAGTATCCATCGGGAACAGTGTTTTTATTGCACCCAATGTGGCTATTTATACTGCCGGGCATCCTATACATGCGCATCTCCGAGATCAGGAGTATGAATGGGCACAAGAAATAACCATTGGAAACAGTGTTTGGATTGGTGGAAATGTAGTGATTAATCCAGGCGTGAAAATCGGCTCAAACGTAGTTATTGGTTCCGGAAGCATTGTTACTCGCGATATTCCTGATAACGTTTTCGCAGCTGGAAACCCTTGCAGGGTAATCCGCCAGCTTACCGATGAGGATAAGGATTATTATTATAAAGATTTTAAATTGGGCGAATAGTTTTTAACCAATAAATTATCGCAGATCTTCATTTTAACCGAAGTGGAGAAATCCTTGTAACAGAATTAGAATATTGTTCAATAAGCTCTCTGTTCCGATGCAATCTATTGAAGCAATAACTTATCATCGCCAAAACGTCATTTCGACCGAAGTGGAGAAATTCTTGTAACAGAATTAGAATATTGTTCAATAAGCTCTCTGTTCCGCTGCAACCTATTGAAGCAATAACTTTTCATTGAACATCTTTTCGAGCAACGCGGAGAAATGATGTTGTATTATTTCAAAGATTTCTCCATCACGCTGCGCTACAGTCGAAATGACGATGTATCGCCTAAACGTCATTTCGACCGAAGTGGAGAAATCTTTGTAACGGGATGAGCTTTGTGTTCAGCTGTGATCTAATATTAATAAATATTTATCACAGAACGTCATTTGCAGCAAAGCAGAAAATGATGTTGTATTATTTCAAAGATTTCTCCATTACGCTGCGCTCCAGTCGAAATGACGGTGTATCGCCTAAACGTCATTTCGACCAAAGTGGAGAAATCCTTGTAACAGAATTAGAATATTGTTTAATAAGCTCTCTGTTCCGCTGCAATCTATTGAAGCAATAACTTATCATCGAACATCTTTTCTAGCAACGCGGAGAAATAATGTTGTATTAGTTCAAAGATTTCTCTATTACGCTGTGCTCCAGTCGAAATGACGATGTATCGCCGCCTAAACTTCATTTCGACCGAAGTAGAGAAATCTCTGTAACGGGATTAGCTTTCTGTTCAGCTGTGATCCAATATAAATAAATATTTATCACAGAATGTCATTGCAGAAAAATGATGTTGTATTAGTTCAAAGATTTCTCCATTAAGCTGCGCTCCAGTCGAAATAACAATAAATGCAGTATTTATTTTTTAGCTGGAGTGGTCTACAAAGATTTTCCACTCCCCATTCAACTTCTTAAATAATAAGGTAAAATACCCTTGGGGTTCGTCCTTTTCTCTTTTCAAATGCCAGCTTCCTAAAACGAAAGCTACATCTTTATTTAAAAAATCTACTTTCTTAATTCCGAAAGTGAGCTGGCCCATTCCAGCCGCTCCCTGGTAAGTTTTTTTATAATTATCTAATGTTTTCTGCCAGCCATAAGTTGGTCCGCTGCTGCCAACAAAAAGCAGACTATCACTTTTCACATAACCTTGCATAAAGGTTTCTAAATCGCCCTTATTCCAAGCCAGTCGCTGTATTTCTAACACATTAAGAATAGATTGTTTATCTTTTACAGATTGCGCAAATACTCCCACCGAACACATTAGCAACATCACTAATAATTTTATCTTCATGTTTTTTATCGTCTTGTTGTAAAGATATAAAACAAAGTATTTTGTTCCGTGTATAAAAATTGTTTCTTTACATCTGAAATGAAAAAAACAGTAACTTCAATAGGCGAAATTTTGTGGGATGTTTTCCCAGAAGGAAAAAAAGCTGGAGGTTCAAGCATGAATGTTGCTTTGAATCTTCATAAACAAGGGATCACCAGTAAATTTATCAGTGCCATTGGCGATGATGAATCAGGAAAAGAATTAGTAACCTTTTTAAAAGATCAGAACTTTACTCCTGATTTAATTCAGATCAACAACCTACCAACCAGTACGGTTGAAGTGAAATTAGATGAATCTCACCAGGCAACCTACACCATTATAGAACCCGTGGCCTGGGATGCGATAACTGTTAATGATACGGCGCTTGCGGCGGTGAAACAAGCTGATGCTTTTGTTTATTGTAGCTTGACTTGCAGAAATGAAAAAAGCAAAAACACTATCCTGGCTTTACTAAAACAGGCTAAACTCAAAATATTTGATATCAATCTTCGTCAGCCGTTTTACACCATAGAAACCTTAAAAACCTTATTAGGCGAGGCTGATATTTTAAAGGTAAATGAACACGAATTGGTTTACCTGAAAGATGAACTTGCCTTAACCGGAAATAATGATGAGCAACTACTGAAGCAGATTAGCCTGAAATTCAATATTAAAATGATCTGTTTAACAGTTGGTGAAAAAGGCGCTTATGTCCTTCAGGATGGTCATTTATATCACCATAAGGGTTACGAAGTAAAAGTTGCTGATACGGTAGGTGCTGGTGACTCTTTTCTGGCCACCTTTATAGCCAGTTATTTGAATGGCTACCCAACTGACACTATATTGGACAGGGCTTGTAAAGTAGGAGCCTTTGTTGCGTCACAACATGGGGCAAACCCCAATTATGGCGATGAAGTTTTCAGTTAGCAATTTTCATTAAGCGGATAGTTCATTCGTTTCTTTTGAATGAACTATCCGCCATTATACTAATTAAACCGAGGTTATTTAAAAACCACTTCTGTTGCACCGTAGCCGAACTTTTCTTTCCTTGCATCCATATAGGTTTTGATATTAGGGTTCTTGCTAATCAGTTTATGAATTTTATCTCTAAGTGTTCCGTTTCCAGAACCGTGAATAAAAATCATTTTTTCAAAATGGTGAACAATTGCCGCATCGAGTGCATTCTGAAAATAGTTCAGCTGGATTTGCAGAATTTCATCAGCCTCCAGAAAATGATGATCATCTCTTAACTTTTCGATGTGAAGATCAATTTCTTTAGCCGGGGCATCTACTGTCTTCTTTTCTGCAGGCGATTTAAAAAAACTTTCCTTTAACTTTTGGGCATCGATAGTTATAGATACCAAATCATCCAGACGAATTAACCAGCCTTTATTTTTAGCCATTGGTAATTCCTTTTGTTCAGAAGAAAAATCTTTCGCCCTGAATTTCTTACGGATGACCAAAGGATCAACAGGCTTTACATCCGTTTTACCAGCAATTATAATCTGAAAAGTAAATTCAGGCCAGAGGTCTAAATCGGCCAAAGAAGCAGAATAAACCAAACCCGACTGATAACTTTCTATCACACCGTGAAAAATACTAGCGTATTTTTCTTTTTTCTCCGTTGTTAAACTCAACAAAAGTACATTTGGTGATTGATTCAATAAATGAAAGTGAACTACACTACCTGCTTTGTTATCTGTAGCAACGGCAACATAAATTCCATTTTCTATTTTACTGATTGTTGGAACATTAACCTGAATAGGCTTAGGTGCATCTTGTTCTTCAGCAACGACACCATGCCCATGTACCGAAGTTAAATTACTAATGGCTACAGGAATTTCAAAACCATCCCCATCAGTTACGCCCAATGTTTGTGCATCAATTATCTTCGTTACATAACCCTCACGTTTTTCATCAACAAAACGAACAAAATCTCCTAGTTTGAATTTCATATTTACCCCCAACCCCCTGGAGGGGCTTTTGACTTTCTATAGTTTAAACAAAACGTTTATTTTTTTTCCTCTGCAACCAGCTTTTCCACCTAGCCTTTCAATTCCCTCTTCAGGGGGCTGGGAGCTAATGCCTGGTATCGTTGCCGTGATAAATACTTAGGTAACTTTCATACCTTGAAACGGCTATTTCATCATTATTCACAGCTTCAATTACAGCACAACCAGGCTCATTCACGTGGCGGCAATTATTAAAACGGCACTGATGTGAAGTTTTAAAAATTTCTCTAAAGAAATGCCCTAATTCTTCCTTTTCAATATCGATTACACCAAGTTCCCGAATACCAGGAGTATCTACAATAAAACCACCTTGAGGTAACTCAAACATCTCAGCAAAAGTTGTCGTGTGCTGCCCTTTGTCGCTCCAATCAGAAACTTCGCCTGTACGCAAATCCCGATCGGGCAAAAGCGCATTGATTAAACTTGATTTCCCTACGCCTGAATGGCCAGAGATTAAAGTGATTTTATCTGTAATTAATTCCTGAATAATTGGAATATTGATTCCCTTCAAAGCAGAAACTTCATAAGTAGCATAACCAATATTTTCATAAATAGCTTTAAACTCCTGAAGAATTTCCAATCCCTCTTTACTAAATAGATCTAGTTTATTAAACACGAGAACAGTAGGTACATCATAAGCTTCGGCAGTTACCAAAAACCGATCAATAAATCCTAAGGAAGTTCTTGGTGAGGCTAAGGTAACGACCAAAATAGCCATATCCAGGTTGGCGGCAAGAATTTGGGCCTGTTTACTCAGGTTAATAGATTTACGGATAATATAATTTTTACGAGGCAACAGTTCATCAATAATCCCTTGATTGCTGTCACGCTCAAGATCAAACTTCACACGGTCTCCAACGGCAATTGGGTTGGTGGTTTTGATTCCCTTCATCCTGAACTTACCCACAATACGACAGTCGTAACGTTCGCCATTATCGCCTAACACACTGTACCAGCTCCCTGTAGATTTTATAACTAATCCTTGCATACTTTGCTACAAAGGTAAGCATAAGGGATGGGAAAATAGATAATGGAAGCTTATGCATTTTCTAAAAAATAGAAGCTAAAAGTTATTCAACAAACAATATCTTCGTTTAAAATCTAAATGATGGAAAACTTCAAGATAATCGGGATATCGGTTCAAACAACGAATCAAAACAATCAGGCCGCTACAGATTTAGGACAGCTTTGGAGCAGGTTCTATCAGGAGGAAATTAGCAAACAAATCCCCAGTAAAGAAAGCGATGATGTTTATGCCATTTATACTGATTATGAAAGTGATTATACCGGAAAATACACCACCATTATCGGTCATCGGGTAAGTACTTTGGATATTATCCCCGATGGTTTAACAGGACGCGAAATTAAAAATGAAAAATTACTAAGATATATTGCCAAAGGCGAAATGCCCAATGCTGTTGTTGAATCCTGGCAAGAAATCTGGGCCAATGACATTGCCTTATACCGTACCTATCATGCTGACTTTGAGGTTTACGGTGAAAAATCGCAACAAGGTGGAGATTCAGAAGTGGAGATTTATATTGGCGTGAGATAGTTAATTATAATTTTTCCAAATATGGCTTTAGCCGCTTAAATTCTTTTCTTGCAAACTTTTTCATGATCCTGATGGTCACAACACCGTAAGCTCCCCTGACACCATAAATTGCAGCCTCTGCATCATTCTTTGTTACATTTATTGCTTCAATTGTATTTGGATTAATTGCTTTTGTATATTCATTCTTTAAAACAAAAGTTTTATCCCTGAATACCATAATCCAGAGCGGCATCTGACCCATCGGAGTTACCCCGCATTTGAGTGTTATTTTAGTATTGTTTTGTGAATAGACATTAGCACCAAAGGCCATCAGAATTAAAGCTGTAATAAAGAATTTCATGCGGTTTATTTCAATGATGATTCTAAATCATCCAAGATTCCATAAGTATTTGTCGTATTAACATACACCTACACTTTTAAACTACAAACTACCGAATGACGGCAGGAAAACATATAACATGAATGGGTAAAGCAACATATCATAATAATCGTAAATAAGTATCAAAATTTAAGTATTAAAATCCAACTTAGTTTCCAGTCCAAAAAATGCCTTTATTTCACACACTTAAACGTTTTATTAAAAATTCAGAAAGAAAATTTAAAAATCATTTGCATTTTAAAAAAATAATCTTCTACTTTACGGTGTACAAAGTACACCAAGAAGACATGAATTTTACATCATCAATTATTACAACGATTATTATTACCACCGGGATAAACCAGCGGGGCTAATTTGTTGTAAATTGAATTAACATAAAAAACACAGAAAGCGTCCCGACAAAAATCGGGACGCTTTTTTTTTAACCCAAACCACTTAAACTGTACTAAACCAAAATAATTAACAAGCAAATTGCAGTTTAGCTAAAAACCAGAACTAATGAAAGTACTCAAATTCGGTGGCACATCCGTAGGTTCGGCCGAGAACATTAAAACGCTACTTAACATAGTAGCTAAAGAAAAATTACAAAGCAATCCGGTAGTTGTATTATCGGCAATGAGTGGTGTAACCAACCTGCTTACTGATATGGCAGAGCGGGCTGAACGTGGAGAAGATTATGATGTTTCTTTAAAAGAAATAGAAGCGAAACATTTTGCAGTGATTCGTTCACTTTTACCAGCAGCAGCACAAAATCCGGTATTTACCCGTTTAAAGATCTTCTTTAATGAACTGGAAGATTTATTACAGGCGGTGAGCAATTTGCGAGAATTAAGTTTACAAACAAAAGATCAGATTCTGAGTTATGGCGAACGTTGTTCTTCATTTATGATTGCACATATTGCTGCTCAGAATATCAGCAATGCGGTTTACGTAAACGGTTCTGAGTTAATTAAAACCGACAATAATTTCGGGCAGGCTAAGGTAGACACCGATTTAACGGAAATATTAATCAACGATTTCTATCAGAACAATAAGGAAAAAGTACTTTTCGTTACCGGATTTATTGCCAGCAATGCTGCAGGAAGAGTAACCACTTTAGGCCGTGGCGGTTCTGATTATACGGCTGCAGTATGGGGCTCCGCTTTAAATGCTGAAGAAATTGAAATCTGGACTGATGTAAACGGCATGATGACCGCTGATCCTCGCATTGTTAAAAAAGCATTTTCTTTACCAGAACTGAGTTATACTGAAGCAATGGAATTGAGTTATTTTGGCGCAAAGGTGATTTATCCGCCAACGATGATTCCCGCTTTCATGAAGAAAATCCCCATTGTCATTAAGAATACCTTCGAGCCTGATTTCAGTGGAACTTATATTAAAAGTGATGTCAAAACATCCAGCCTTCCTATAAAAGGCATTTCATCTATTGATCACATCAGCATCATCAACCTTACGGGAAGCGGTATGGTTGGAAAAGCTGGCTTTAGTGGGCGCTTATTTTCCTTGCTTTCCCGAGAACAAATCAATGTAGTGTTGATTACCCAATCTTCATCAGAACATAGTATCACTTTTGCTGTTAAACCAACTGATGCCGGACAAGCAATTGCTTTAATTAAAAAAGAGTTTGAACTGGAATTAGATGCCAATAAACTGGCTTTACCAGAGGTGGAAAACAACCTGGCAGTTTTGGCCATTGTAGGCGAAAACATGAAGCACACGCCAGGGATGAGTGGGCGCTTATTTGGTGCTTTAGGCCGTAACGGAATCAATGTGAGGGCAATTGCGCAAGGATCTTCAGAATACAATATCTCTGTGATCATCAGTGCCACTGATTTATCTAAAGCAGTTAATGCCGTTCACGATGCCTTTTTTACAGATTTAAAAAGAACGCTGAATATCTTCTGCCTCGGAACTGGAAATATCGGCAAAACACTGTTTAACCAGCTGAAGGAACAAATGCCTTTTCTTGCTGAGAATAATGATTTACAGGTAAAAGTAACCGGCATATGTAATACCCGTAAAATGGTGTTTAATGCAGATGGTTTATCGCTTGAAAATTGGGAAACCGTTTTAAATGAAAATGGCGAACAGGCAGATCTGGCTGGCTTCGTTGCTAAAATGAAGGCGATGAATTTGCCAAACTGTGTATTTGTAGATAATACCGCAGCAGAAACACCTATTGAATTTTATCAAGGTGTTTTTGAAAGCAGCATTTCCGTAGTTACCTGCAATAAGAAAGGAAATTCTGCCGATTTCGCCCAATACCAATCATTTAAAGATACCGCCCGTAAGTTTGGCGTAGATTTTTATTATGAAACAAATGTTGGTGCAGGCTTACCAATCATCCGGACGCTAAAAGAATTGATGATGAGTGGCGATAAAGTAGCCCGTATTGAAGCCATATTATCGGGTACAATCTCTTACATCTTTAATAATTTTAAAGGTGAGGCTGGTTTTTATGAAACCGTTAAAGAAGCACAAAAATTAGGTTATACTGAGCCTGATCCACGGGATGATTTGAATGGAAAAGATTTTATGCGTAAAATGTTAATTCTTGCCCGTGATGCCGGCTATCCATTAGAAGCAGCCGATGTAAAAATTGATAATATTTTACCAGAGGCTTGTTTAAATGCCACATCTGTAGAAGATTTTTATACTGAATTACAGAAGAACGCAGCCTATTTTGAAGACTTAAAAAATCAGGCAGCCAACACTGGAAAGGTTTTACGTTACATCGGAAAACTGGAAGATGGAAATGTAGAAATCAGTTTGCAAATGGTAGATGACAGTCACCCTTTCTACATGCTTTCCGGAAGCGATAATATCATTTCGTTCACTACAGATCGATACAAATCACGTCCTTTAGTGGTGAAAGGTCCGGGAGCTGGTGCAGAAGTTACCGCTGCAGGGGTTTTTGCAGATATTATAAATGTAGGTTCAGTAAACTAGCAGAAATTTTAGTTGATTATTAACAAAAAATAAATTCAGGTGATTGCAAGTTTTAACTCAGAACTTGATAATCACTACCTGATTCTTAAAAATGAAAGATAGTATAAAAGTTTTCGCTCCCGCCACTGTAGCCAATGTAGTTTGTGGTTTCGACGTATTGGGTTTTGCAGTGAATCAACCTGGAGATGAAGTTGAAATGCGCCTGACCAATACTCCAGGTGTAGTCATCAAAAGTATTAGTGGTGATGATGGGCGTTTGCCATTGGATGCTGCAAAAAATACGGTAAGTGCCAGTGTGCAACATTATTTACAACATGTAAACCGTTTAGATGTTGGTGTTGAAATTGAATTGCACAAAAAAATGCCTATCGGCAGTGGTTTGGGTTCAAGCTCAGCCAGTACGGTTGCCGGCTTATTTGCCATTAACAAACTGATGGGTGATTTGTTAACACCTAAAGAATTGGTTCCTTTTGCCATGAAAGGCGAAGAATTGGCCTGCGGTTACGGCCATGCTGATAATGTTGCTCCAGCTATTTTAGGTGGTTTTGTACTGATAAGAAGTTACGAACCGCTTGATGTGATTTCTCTACCAACTCCTGCTGGCATGTATGCTGCCATTGTTTACCCAGAAGTGGATGTTCCAACAAAAGATGCCCGCCAAATGATTCGCAGTAAGGTGCTTTTAAAAGATGCCGTAACCCAATGGGGAAATGTAGCCGGTTTAGTTAGCGGGTTATTTATGAATGATTTTGACTTAATTGGTCGAAGTATGAAAGATGTTCTGGTTGAGCCTACCCGCTCTATTCTAATCCCAGGTTTTGAAGAAATGAGAGCCATTGCGATGGAAAATGGTGCCATTGGATTTGGCATTTCGGGTTCTGGTCCTTCTGTATTTGCTTTAACAAAGGATGAAGAAACCGCAAAGAAAATCACTAAAGCACAACAACAATATCTACATAAAATTAACATCAATAGCAAAGCCTACGTTTCTTCGGTTAATGCCGAGGGGCCGAGAGTAATTTGAGGTAGATGGTTGAGGGTAGAAAGGTTGAGGGACAAAGTGGCCTAAACCTTTCTATTCCACTTCCATCATTGACAATCCTTGAGAAAAATAATTTAAATTAAAGGTGTAAAAAGGTATGGACATTGGGAATTATACTCCCAAACCTTCCAACCTTCTAACCTTCTAACCTTCAACCATGATATTATATTCAACCAATAATAAAGATTTACGTGTTTCCTTTAAAGAAGCTGTTTTTAATAGCATGCCTCAGGATAAAGGTTTATACATGCCCGTTGAAATACCAACATTAGATGCAGATTTTATTCAAAATATTGAGCAATATTCTTTACCAGAGATTGCTTACAAAATCGCCTCTACACTACTAAAGGATGAAATTCCAGCCGTTGATTTAAAGGCTTTAATTGAAGACGCCATTAATTTTGATGCACCTGCCGTAAAACTTGATGATCAAACCTTTGTGTTAGAACTTTTCCATGGCCCATCATTGGCTTTTAAAGATTTCGGTGCCCGTTTTATGAGCCGGGTAATGGCCTATTTCCTAAATGATGGAGAGCAGCTATTGGATGTTTTAGTGGCTACCTCTGGCGATACTGGCGGCGCAGTAGCTTTAGGCTTTTTAGGCGTACCCAATACCAGAGTGACTATTCTTTATCCAGAGGGAAAAGTGAGTCCGATACAAGAGCTACAACTGACCACAAATGGAAATAATATCAGGGCTATTGAAGTAAAAGGTACTTTTGATGATTGTCAGGCTTTGGTTAAACAAGCCTTTGCTGATCCGGAACTTAATAGTAAATTCAGATTAACTTCTGCCAACTCCATTAATATTTCAAGGTTAATTCCACAAACCTTTTATTATTTCAATACTTATGCACAATTGAAAAAACAAGGTATCCAAGATGTGATCTTTTCTGTTCCAAGTGGAAATTTTGGCAATATTGGCGCAGGCTTACTGGCTTACAAACTCGGTTTGCCCGTAAAACAATTTATCGCAGCAACTAATATCAATGATACCGTTCCCCGTTTTCTCGAAAGTGGAATTTACCAAACGCGACCATCCTCACAAACTTATTCCAATGCCATGGATGTAGGTGCGCCTAGCAACTGGATTCGAATTATGGATCTATTTGATCAGGATATTGATAAACTAAAGGAAGTGGTTACTTCTTATCGTTTTAATGATGAAGAAACGCTTAAAGGCATTAAAAATCTTGATGAGAAACTAAATTATGTTGCTTGTCCGCACACTGCGATTGCTTATTTAGCTATTGAAAAATACAGAGAAGAAAATCCAGCAGAAAATAGCGCTGCCGTATTCTTATCCACTGCTCATCCTTGTAAGTTTCCTGATATTTTCCCTGCAGGTATTGCCGCTAAAATTGATATTCCTGAACAAGTTACGGCTTTAGAAAGTCTCCCGAAACATGCAGACCAATTGGAGGCAGATTTTGATGGATTTAAAAGATATTTATTGAATAATTAGTTCTTAGTTGGTCGGGATTTCAAATCCACAGCGTTATAAGTCTCGTTGGTCGGGATCTGTAATCCCGTCCCATATCCCTAAGGATTTATAATCCTTAAATCTTATAAATGGATTAAAATCCACAGTACTACTAGTCCAGAAAAAATTTCCGAACTAACGTTGTTGGTCGGGATCTATAATCCTGACCAACATTCCTAAGGATTTATAATCCTTAAACCTTATAAATGGATTAAAATCCACAGTACTACTAGTCCGGAAAAAATTTCCGGACTAACGTTGTTGGTCGGGATCTGTAATCCCGTCCCATATCCCTAAGGATTTATAATCCTTAAACCTTATAAATGGATTAAAATCCACAGTACTACTAATTCGGAAAAAATTTCCGAACTAACGTTGTTGGTCGGGATCTATAATCCCGACCAATATTCCTAAGGATTTATAATCCTTAAACCTTATAAGTGGATTAAAATCCACAGTACTACTAGTCCGGAAAAAATTTCCGAACTAACGTTGTTGGTCGGGATCTATAATCCCGACCAACATTCCTAAGGATTTATAATCCTTAAACCTTCTAAGTAGATTAAAATCCACAGTACTACTAATCCGGAAAAAATTTCCGAACTAACCTCTAAAGAAAAGTTTTTAATCTATTAATCAATATCTTATAGTTATTAATGGGTTTCAAATATAAGGTAGCCGATAATAACGGCATTTATTTCATTACAACTACAGTTGTCAATTGGATTGATGTTTTTACCAGAAAAGAACTTGCAGAAGTAGTCATAGAAAGTCTTAAATACTGCCAGAAAGAAAAAGGTTTAATTATTTACGCATGGTGTTTAATGCCCAGTCATTTACACATGATGGTTAGTGCTGATGAAAACAAAAAACTTCCGGATATTATGCGTGACTTCAAAAAATTTACCTCCCGAAAAATTACATCAACGATTAAAGACATCAATGAAAGCAGAGATTGGATGCTGAATAAGTTTTCATTTGCTGCCAAAATCCATGCAAAAAGTGATGAATATAAGTTTTGGCAAGATGGCTACCATCCTATCTCAGTAGAAACCAATCTTTTTAAAGAACAAAAGCTAGATTATATCCACAACAACCCCGTAGAAGCAGGAATTGTACATGAACCAGAACATTATATTTATAGCTCTGCTATTAACTATAGTGAAGGAATGGGCTTGATTGAAGTTGTTTATTTGTAAGCTTAACATAAGAAAGTCCAGAAAAAATTTCCGGACTTTCTTATAAAATATTTAGATTTTTAGGATTTCAGCAAATATTAATGTCCGCCCTTAACACTAGTCTGCTCAATTCCTTTAAGGTGTTTTGTACAATAAATACCAAAATATAAAATGAACAAATAACAAACCAAAGGAAGTATAAAAGAGTGATGCACCCCGATCTGATCTGCAACAGCTCCCTGAACCAATGGTAGAACTGCTCCACCAAGAATTGCCATTACTAATAATGAAGATCCCTGACTGGTATAAACACCTAATTTAGCAATCGACAACGTGTAGATGTTAGAGAACATGATGGAATTGAAGATTCCAATTCCTAAAACACTATACATGGCTAATTCACCTTTATTTACCATCACTGAAATTAAAAGCAGTACATTAATGGTAGAGAAGATTGCCAAAGTTCTTGCCGGAGCTGATTTACCCACCAGAAATCCAATAAAGTTTAATCCAATAAAAACAAGAAAGAAACTGATCTGTGCGAAGGTTAAATCTACAATGCTAAAAATCAAAGCAAAAACTAATATTGCCGTACCTAACATGTATATAATTTTTTTCGCCTGACTTAATGAATGGTTTAGAGAGATGGAACCTACAAATCGCCCAATCATTGCGCCACCCCAGTATAGCGATAAATAATTTTTACTGATGGCTTCCTCTAATCCACTGATTTCCGGTAGATGTAAAAAACTGATGATGAAACTTCCAACAGCTACTTCAGCACCTACATAACAGAAAAGCGCTACAATCCCTCTGGTTAAATGTGGAAATTTTAAAACTCCTAGACCTTTGGCTTGCTCTTCCTCTTCAGGCTTAAATGAAGGTAATTTTACATAAAAGATTAATAAACCTACCAGAAGTAATATGCCTGCGAAGATTAAATAGGGAATTCTTGTGGCGGAGGCACTGAAGCTTCCATCAGACGCAGAAAAGAATTCAAAGATAAGGTGACCACCTAAAATCGGTGCAATAGTGGTCCCAAAGGCATTAAAAGCTTGTGTTAAATTTAACCTGCTTGAAGCACTATCCTCTGGACCTAACAACGAAACATAGGCATTTGCCGTAATCTGCAATACGGTAAAACCAAGCCCTAAAACAAATAATGCGCCCAAAAATAAGGGATAGATAGAATAAGTCGCCGCCGGGAAAAAAAGTGCACAACCTATAGCAGCAAGCACAATTCCAAAGAGTATCCCTTTCTTATATCCTACTTTGTTGATGGGATCACCTTTGACGTATGAAATTAAAAAATAAATTAATGAGCCAACAAAATACGCGCCGAAGAAGCTAAACTGCACCAGCATCGATTCAAAAAAAGTCAGCCTAAAAAGCTTCTTCAGGTAAGGAATCAGAATATCGTTCATGCAGGTGATAAACCCCCACATAAAAAACAAAAGAGTAATGGTAATGAGTGGAACGGTGTAATTAGATTTTGGTTTCGTTTCTGAAAATTTGGTGTCCATTGTGTATATAAAAATTAAACAACTTAAAATCCAGACACAACTGTAGTATGTCCAATTTTAATTGACCAAAGAAACGGTTTTTTCGGTTTTTAGCGCGTTGTATCATATAAAAGTTATAACAGTCATCAAGACGTATATTATTCACCAGAAGACATCAAACAAACTATATATCAACACCTTAAAGTAAAACGATTTATGAATGGTATTATACAGATAAGAAATGCAGATTTAAAATATGACTTTCATATTTCATACAGCAAGAAGTATTTGAAAATATAGACGTTAATAAAGCAAGAAAGGCTGGATTTTAGATCCAGCCTTTTACTCATTTTTTACTTTGCACTTCTGGATTTTAATGACTGGATCTCCTGTCTTAATGCTTCAATCTGCAATTGCTGGTCTTTTATACTACCAACAAGCAAAGGGATTAAACTTTCATAATCGACTTTGGTTATCGTAGCAGATCTATAAGCATTTTTACCTGCCGCATAATCTTTAGCCTGAACAGTTACCAATTCAGGAACATTTGCTTTGGCATCTGCTCCAACAAAACCATATTGTGGTCTTGCAGATATTTTTAATTTTTCAGCCCAGGTTTTATCGTAATTAAAACTAACTGGTTGAAGTTTTGAAACCAGTTCAAGAGAATTATTAACTGGCTTTACATTGTTTTGTGCCACTTCCTGCGCACGAATTTGTAGTGATACAGCGATTAAAAAGGCCGCAAACGTAAATGAAATTGCTCGTTTCATATTATAGTGTATTTGAATAAATTAAAAAAGAAATGCCATCGCAATTACGCAATGCATATAGAATTAAAGATAATATATAACTACGCTGATGGTGGAGGCGTTAAAACCTCTGGAAAATAAGCAGGATAAAAGAAATGACCTGGAATAATCACCTTTTTTTCGGTAATGAAGGATATTCTTAAATTTGTGATAATGAAGAAATGATCTGTATAATACTCCGTTTCAACTTTCTTTTCCTCTTTCTCCGTAGCATCATCATTAACAGATGTGTATTCCAGTTCAGTTGGAGAATATTTAAGATATGACACAGCATTGCTCACCTTTAAAAAAAAGGTTGTTGCAATGCAAATGATCAATAAATACTTCAACCCCTTAAACTTCATTGCTACAAATATAAGTTGTACAATCTGTTTAACAATTTATTGGCGTTAAAGTTCTGTCAGAATTTTGTTAACCACAGAGTAGTCATTTTAAAAAATTGCTTTTGCAATCTGCTTCGTTTGTTCTGGCCTTCCCATGGTGTAAAAATGCAATACTGGCGCACCAAAATCCATCAATTCTTTACACTGTTTAATCATCGCTGCTGTTCCAATTTCTTTTGCCTCTGCATTGTTCTTTGCATGCGATAAGGCATCAGTTAATTCATCCGGCAAATCAATATGGAAAATTTTAGGCAATACGTTTAGTTGCGTTAAAGTACTAATAGGCTTTAAACCCGGAATAACAGGTACATTGATATCATTTTCTCTGCATTTCTTTACAAAATCGAAATATTTCTGATTATCAAAAAACATTTGAGTAACGATAAATTCTGCTCCCATATCTACCTTTTTTTTCAGGTATTTAAAATCAGCATTTAAGTTTGGTGCCTCAAAATGTTTTTCGGGATAGCCAGCAACGCCGATGCAGAAATCACTCTTGAAAGTTTCAATATCTTCATGCAAAAACTTGCCATCATTGTGGTTTTTTATATGCTGAATGAGGTCTGTAGCATAACAATGACCACCTTTTGTAGGGATAAATGAATGATCGGCAGCACGGGCATCACCACGCAACGCCAAAACATTATCAATACCTAAAAATTGCAGATCGATTAACGCATTTTCAGTTTCTTCTTTGGTAAAACCACCACAAATTAAATGTGGTACCGCATCTATTTTATATTTATGAATAATTGCCGCACAAATGGCAATGGTACCCGGTCGTTTTCGGTAAGATACTTTTTGCAACAATCCATTATCCTGCTCTTTATAAATATAATCTTCTCTTAAAGAGGTAACATCAATAAAAGGCGGATTAAATTCCAGCAAAGGATCAATAGCATCATAAATCCATTGGATACTCTGGCCTTTAATTGGCGGCAACAACTCGAAAGAGAATAAGGTTTTGCCCTTGGCGTTTTTAATGTGGTCTATAATCTTCATTAGGAGTTAGAGGTTGCAAGTTAAAAGTTAAAAGTCTGGATGCTTATAGAATATTGCAGATTAAAAGTCTGGATGCTTATTTAACCAGTGTTTGGTAATAATTTATAAATCCATTTAATAATTTCCGTGTGGTTTCCAGTTTCATTAATATGGCTTTTAAATCTAATTCGGTTATAAAATCTAAGTCATAAGATAGATACAACTGCGTTTCAACTTCATAAATAGAACCTTTAGCTATATAGAAGAATTGAATACTATCTTTAGGATAATTTCTACCACAGCCTTCTGCAATATTTGATGGAATCGACACTAAAGCTCGTCTGATCTGACTCGTTAAGCCAAATCTTTCATCATTAGGGAATTGGGAAGATGCCAGATATATTTCTTTCGATAAGACTCTTGCTTGCTTCCAAACCTCTAAATCAATATAGTTTTTCTTTTGTTTTTCCATTTAAACCTCTTATATAGCTTATCTTATTCTAATATACTAGACCAATAACCTTCAACTTTTAACCTGTAACGTTAATAAGCCAAATTCGGACTTAACCATCTTTCAACTTCCTCTATTGACATATTTTTACGCTGCGCATAATCTTCTATCTGGTCTTTGGTAATCTTTCCTAATCCAAAATACCTGGATTCAGGATGTGCAAAATAAAAACCACTTACCGCAGCTGTTGGATACATCGCATAACTTTCTGTTAAGCGCAGGCCGATTTGATTTTCAGCATCTAATAGCTCAAATAAAGTACCCTTTTCTGTATGTTCCGGGCAGGCAGGATAACCTGGTGCCGGACGAATACCTGCATATTCTTCTTTAATTAATTCGGTATTGCTTAAATTTTCATCCTTGGCATAACCCCAATATTCTTTTCGTACACGCTCATGCATCCGTTCTGCAAAAGCCTCAGCCAAACGATCGGCCAATGCCTTTGCCATAATGCTGTTATAATCATCGTGATTGGATTCAAATTCTTCTACCAAAGCATCAATTCCAATCCCAGTGGTTACGGCAAAACCACCAAAGTAATCTTGAATACCACTCTCTTTTGGAGCAATAAAATCTGATAAAGCATAGTAGGGTTGTCCATCTACTTTTTCTGCCTGCTGGCGAAGGGTATGTATGGTAATTAGTTCTGAGTCTTGAGTCGCTAGTCTTGAATCGCCATTCTGACTTCCGACTCCGGACTTCGGACTCCGGACTTCTAGTTCGATATCATCTCCTACCGCATTTGCTGGCCAGAAACCAATCACACCCCGGGCGGTCAGTAATTTTTCATCCAGAATTCGTTTCAATAATTTTTGGGCGTCATCGAAAAGCTTTTTGGCTTCATCACCAACGTTTTTATCATCGAATATTTTAGGATAGCTTCCACGCAATTCCCAGGTATGAAAAAATGGTGTCCAGTCGATGTAAGGAACCAATTCTTCCAATGGATAATCATCAAAAACCCTTGTTCCGGTAAATTCCGGTACGGGAAGATCTGACTTAAAATCTATTTTAAACTTATTTTCACGCGCTTGTTCCAGTGTTTTAAAGCGCTTGTCAGAACGTTTATTTAAATGTGCCTCACGGGCTTTTTCATACTCTGCCTTAATACCAGCTACATAATCATCCTTTGTTTCCGGGTTCATTAAAGTGCTGCAAACCGTTACACTTCGGGAAGCATCCAATACGTGAATTGCCGGACCAGAATAGTTGGGCGCTACTTTAACCGCAGCATGAATCCGCGATGTAGTCGCCCCACCAATAATCAATGGAATGGTAAAACCTTCACGTTCCATTTCCTTGGCAAAGTGAACCATTTCATCAAGTGATGGTGTAATTAGCCCACTTAAACCAATAATATCAGCATTTATTTCTTTGGCTTTTTTGATGATTTCCTGTGCGGGAACCATCACGCCCATATCTACAATTTCGAAGTTATTACAAGCCAAAACCACACCGACAATGTTCTTACCAATATCATGAACATCGCCTTTTACAGTTGCCATTAATACTCTTCCGGCAGACGAACTTTGATTTTGATCGGGATTATCTAATTTCTCCTGCTCAATGAAAGGTAGTAAATAAGCTACAGCCTTCTTCATTACCCTTGCCGATTTCACTACTTGAGGCAGAAACATTTTCCCTGCGCCAAACAGATCACCAACAATGTTCATCCCATCCATTAAAGGTCCTTCAATTACCTGAATTGGTCGGGCATATTTTTGACGTGCTTCTTCCACATCATCATCCAGGTATTCTACTATTCCCTTCACCAAAGAGTGAGATAACCGTTCTTCAACAGGCCCTTTTCTCCACTCCTCATCCTTTACGATTTCTTTACCTTTCGATTTTACGGTATCGGCATACTCCACCAAACGCTCGGTGGCGTCATCCCTCCTGTTTAGCAATACATCTTCTACCCTTTCTAAGAGTTCTGGTGGAATTTCCTGGTAAACTTCAAGCATCCCGGCATTTACAATTCCCATATCCAAACCCGCCTGTATGGCGTGGTAAAGAAAAGCGGAGTGCATCGCCTCACGAACGGTATTGTTTCCTCGGAATGAAAATGAAATGTTAGAAACCCCTCCACTTACTTTTGCATGTGGCAGGTTTTCTTTGATCCAACGGGTAGCATTAATAAAATCGACAGCGTAATTATTATGCTCTTCTAAACCGGTGGCTACTGTTAAAATATTTGGATCAAAGATGATATCTTCAGCAGGAAATCCTATTTCATTTACTAAAATATCGTAACTTCTTTTACAAATTTCTTTTCTCCGTTCGTAGTTATCTGCCTGGCCTTGTTCATCGAAGGCCATCACCACTACTGCAGCGCCATATTGCATAATCTTTTGGGCACTTTCACGGAATTTATCTTCTCCTTCTTTTAAGGAGATAGAGTTTACAATCCCTTTCCCTTGTAAACATTTTAAGCCATTTTCTATCACCGACCATTTGGATGAATCGACCATGATGGGCAATTTCGCAATGTCAGGTTCGGAAGCAATCAGGTTTAGAAATTTGGTCATGGCCGCTTCAGAATCCAGCATCCCTTCATCCATATTCACGTCGATCACCTGTGCACCACCTTCAACTTGTTGCAAGGCTACAGCCAGGGCTGCTTCATAATCTCCGCCTAAAATTAATTTTGAAAATTTTGGCGAACCTGTAATATTGGTTCTTTCCCCAATGTTTACAAAGATGCTTTCTGGCGTGATGGTAACCGGCTCCAATCCGCTCAAACGCATGTATGGCTGAATTTCCGGAATTTTTCTCGGAGATGCTTTTTTGGCATTTGCCGCAATGCAGCCAATATGGTCTGGAGTAGTACCACAACAACCACCTACAATATTTACGAAGCCAGAAGCGATAAAATCATCCACTAAATGAGCTGTTTCATGCGGTTGCTCATCATAGGCACCAAATTCATTTGGCAAACCTGCATTTGGATAAGCCGAAACATAACATCCTGCTTTTGCAGCCAGCTCTTCAATATGCGGACGCATTTCTTTTGCACCTAAAGCACAATTAAAGCCTATACTCAATGGCTTCGCATGCATCACCGAGTTTAAAAAAGCTTCTGCAGTTTGTCCGGATAAAGTTCTACCCGAAGCATCGGTAATGGTACCAGAAATCATGATTTCCAGTTTACGCCCGATTACTTCTTCATATTTTTTAATGGCCACAATGGCCACTTTTGCATTTAAGGTATCAAAAATGGTTTCAATCAGCAATACATCCGATCCTCCATCTACCAAACCACGTACCTGCTCATAATAAGCGGCTTCCAATTCATCAAAGTAAACTGCCCTGTAACCAGGATCATTTACATTTGGCGACATAGAAAGGGTTCTGTTGGTTGGACCAATGGCACCGGCAACGAAGCATCTACGATCTGGATTGGCCGCCATAAACTCATCTGCAGCCTCTTTTGCCACCTTTGCGCCTTCATAACTTAATTCATACGACAAATCTTCCATCTGATAATCAGCCATGGAAATTCTTTGCGTACTAAAGGTATTGGTTTCAATGATATCTGCACCAGCGGCCAGATACTCGAGATGGATGGCTTTAATAATATCCGGGCGGGTGATGTTAAGCAAATCATTATTTCCTTTTACATCGCAGGGGTGATCTTTAAAACGCTCACCTCTAAAATCCTCTTCCGTTAAAGTATAACGCTGAATCATCGTGCCCATCGCACCATCAATCACCAAAATACGTTTTTCTAATTCTTCTCTTATGCTCATTCTTGTTGTAAGATTTGAGATGTGAGATATCAGATATGAGAGTGGATAAGACGCAATGTCTCAAATCTCAAATCTATAGTCTCAAGTCTCTAAAAAGCTTATTCAAAAAGTTGGCACATGGATAGTACTTCCTTAACTTATCTTTCTCCCGGTTAACCGAGATTAGAATGTAGCACCTTGTTGGCACAGGTTGCTAAGACTTCGTTGGGTCTAATCCCTCCGTCTTTCTTAATAAGCATACAAAAATGCAACAAAGCAACATCATTTCCAAAATTTATCGCCTTGCTACCAAATAAAATTACAAAGGCCATGCAAAAATGCACGGCCTTTAAAATAATGTTTTGTTGTTCACCTGAAATCAATGAAATTCAATGATCACACTTTTGCACTAAATTATCTTCTGCTTCCGAAAAGACGTAATAACGAAACAAATAAGTTTATGAATGTGATATAAAGCGACAAGGCACCCATTATTGCTAATTTTTTACTGTCAGCCACTGCAATTTCACTCCCGCTTTCATCTAAACCTTCACCAATTCTTTTAATTTCCTGAACCTTGTAAGCAGTAAGTGCTGTAAAAATAGCCACACCAACGAAGCCTAAAATATAATTCAAAGTTTCGCTGCCGATAAAGAAGTTGATCAGACTAACTATGACTAAGCCAATTACACCAGCCATCAGGATTGGTCCGAATTTACTTAAATCAACATCTGTTGTGTATCCCATAATGGCCATAACAGCAAAAATAACTGCCGCTGCAACAAAGCAAATTGCGATAGATACAGAAGTGTAGATTAAAAGAATAAAACCTAACATAACACCAGTTAACAAAGAATACAATAGAAAAATCCCCACTAATGCAGGAAAGGATAATCTTTGCATGGCGGCTCCCATCAGCATCACTAAAGCAAGTGGTGCAAAAATGGTAATGTATCCAAATATGGTAAATCCTTTTTCTCCTACTAAATAGGATAAAATTCCTGGCGAATTTGCCAATACAAAAGCAGAAACGCTTGATACTAATAGCGCAACGAACATCCATAAGAATACGCTGGCAAAGAATTTTTTAGACACTGAGTTTTCCTGTACGAAAACACTATTGCCTTGATATTGATAATTTTGTTGTTCCATTTTTATTTGTGTATTTAAATGATTTTAAAAATAATACTTTAATTCAGTCTTTTTGTCAGCATTTCTTCAACTTTCTTAAAGAACTGTAACGGTTTTAATGTACGCCAGGGCAGGTTATCAAAAGCACCTCCAAAGTTGATGTAATAATCAATATTGTTATCTCTAAACTCACTAATCACATGCTCCTGAAAATTTACTCCAACAATCCAGCCATCCTCTACTTCCTGAAACCATTCTTCATAATAACTATCATCTGAGGAATGAAAATTCAGCACATTTTCGCCAATTAAAATGAATTTATTAATTCCTTCATCCATCATCAATTCCAGGATATCGCGTTTAAGCAACATGATATCGTTATTAATGGCATCGTTCCACTCTCCAATAAATTCTATAATAGCATAGCTGTGATCATAATCAGCATACAATACTTTCATATACAATGTATTTGATCCAAACTCATCCCACTGAGGGTGAAGCAGAAAATTGTAAATCTGCTTATCAAAGTATAGCTCAGAATATTCGGTATTATAAAATGGCGATCGCTCATCTTCTGCCGAGATATAATCATCTCTCCACTGGTAATACGGCTCTATCTCGTGCATGGTTTTTTTAATTATTGAATGAGAGAATTTTGAATGATTTAATGAATGTTGAGTGAGTGAATAATTTTGAATGAGTGTATAAGTTTAAAATCTATGAATTACATAATAGCAGCGCTAAATTCAATCATTCTCTAATTCTTTCATTCAATCATTCTCTAATCTTTCATTCTGTTATTCTCCAATTCTATCCTTCTATCCTTCTCTAACTCAATCATTCTATCCTTCCCTAATTCAATCCTTCTCACATTCAGTCATTTCTAATGTTGTCCGGCCTCTACAGCTTTTCTAACACTTCCATATTGTGTTAATAAGTCTGCGGCTTCATCATAAGCGATATTTAATTCATCGGCCACCATTTGTGTACCCCGATCTACCAGCTTATGATTAGTTAACTGCATATCTACCATTTTGTTTCCCACTACACGGCCCAATTGAACCATCACAGTGGTACTCAGCATATTTAAAACCAATTTTTGTGCAGTGCCAGATTTCATGCGTGTTGAACCTGTAATAAATTCCGGCCCAACCACCACTTCTACAGGAAAATCAGATGCTGCTGCAATTGGTCCGCCGGCATTACAAACAATACAACCCGTTAAAATGCCATGTTTACGGGCAGTGCTTAAGCCACCAACAACATATGGAGTAGTACCCGATGCAGCTAAACCAACCAGGCAGTCTTTCTCGTTGATATCGAACTCCTGCAAATCCTTCCAGGCCTGTATGGCATCATCTTCTGCAAATTCTACAGCTTTTCTAATGGCAGTATCGCCACCAGCAATAATTCCAACTACCCAATCAAAAGGAACGCCATATGTTGGCGGACATTCAGAGGCATCTACAACTCCTAAACGTCCACTGGTGCCAGCACCAATATAAAAAAGACGACCACCTTTTTTCATTCTTTCGGCAACGGCCGAAGTCAATTTTTCGATCTGAGGCAAAGATTTTTCAACAGCAAAGGCAACAGTTTTATCTTCATTATTGATCCCCTGCAAAACTTCCATTACCGACATCTGATCAATGTGGCTATAGTTTGATTCTTGCTCGGTAACTCTATTCATAAATATATTTTTGATAAAATTCGGTAAATCTTTTCTAAAATCTACCCTAAAAAATTAAAAATATAGATCATTCCATTGTGACCCATCGGTTGAACCGTTAATTTATGTGAAATATTATAAACAAACGACAAGAAATTGCAGTTAAAAATATATCAACCCGCTTATTTTCATAAATTTGCCTAACGCCAATGAAAAAGAATACCCGTAAAAACATACTGATTGCCATAAGCTATTCTGTCATTTTGATAGCGGGCATGTATCTGGGTATTAAATTCATTAAAGATCAGGGATTCGGCGTGATCAAAAGACCTCAGCTGGCCAGCAACAGTGACGAAAAACTGGAAGAAATCCTGCATATCATCAATAAAAATTATGTAGATGATATCAACACCGATTCATTGCAAAACTTACCTATTGATAGTGTGCTTCACCAGCTGGATCCACACAGTGTTTACTTGCCGCCAACCGATGCTCAGGACATGACCGATAACCTGGAAGGAAACTTTGAAGGTGTGGGTATAGAATATTATATGCTCAACGATACCATGATGGTTACCGGTGTGGTGAAGGATGGACCGGCTTATCAGGCGGGCATTAAATTAGGTGATAAAATTCTGGCTATTGATACCACTACGGTAAGTGGCAGAAATTTACCCAAAGAACAATTAACAGGAAGATTTAGAGGAAAAGCAGGAAGCGGTGTTGGCGTAACTTTGTTGCGAAGTGGTACACAAGTCCAAAGCCGCTTAATGGTTACCCGTGGCAAGGTAAATATTAGCAGTATAGATGCTTCTTACATGATCAATCCGGAAACTGGCTATGTCAGGATTAGCAAGTTTGGCGCTAACACGGATAGTGATTTTGCAATTGCAGCCGCAAACCTGAAAGCGAAAGGCATGAGAAAGCTAATTCTGGATTTACGCGACAATGGTGGTGGTTATTTTTCTGCAGCTACCGGTTTGGCCGATCAGTTTCTACCCGAAAATAAATTAATTGTTTACACCCAGGGTAAACATGAACCGCGAACAGATTATTATTCTACAGGAACAGGTGCTTTTCAAAATGGCAAATTGGCCATATTAATTAATGAAAATACAGCATCGGCAAGTGAAATTGTTGCCGGAGCCATTCAGGATCTGGGACGTGGAATTATAGTTGGCCGCAGGTCTTTCGGTAAAGGGCTGGTACAGGAGCAATTTGCTTTTGGAGATGGTTCAGCATTAAACTTAACCATTGCAAGGTATTATACACCTTCTGGACGTAGTATTCAAAAATCATATAAGAAAGGGTATGATGCTTACAAACATGAACTTGATGAACGCATGATTGATGGAGAGTTAACTGGCGACCATACTTCCTTTCAAGATTCAGTAGAAAAAAGTGAAGGCGTAAACCTTCAGCAGCATAAACGGGCCAAAACCATTGGCGGAATTCAGCCTGATATATTTGTAAAGCTGGATACCACCGGATACAATAAGTTTTATGCTAGTCTGGTGAGCAAAAAAGTATTGTCAGATTATGTATTTAATGTTTTAACCAGCCGCTATAGTGCCAGCTTTGTGGAACAGAACATTAACTATTTCAATTTAGGAGATAACGACTTCAAAGATTTTATTGGTTACCTGCAACGCAAAAATGTAACGATAGATCGCATGCAGCTTTACGGATCAAAATCAGTTATACTGAATGATCTAAAAGCACTATTATGCCGCTACTACCTGGGCGATGTTGGCTATTACCGTTCTATAAATCAAACCGATAATGCGGTCAAACAGGCGTTGGCCAATCTGCAATAATCAGAAGCCTCGCTCTTATTAAATTTCGATTTCAAATAAGCTCAGGCTTATTCCCTCATAATGCTTTGGTAAACCATCTGTTTTTTCCATTGTAACTACACCAACATAATTAAAGCCACAACTGGTATAATACTCCAATAGCTTTTCATTATCTGCCCAGGTATCCATTCGGATAAACTTAAGGTGATTTTCCGCGGCAAATGCCCTGGCCCAGGTAATAATCTCTTTAACAAAGGAAAGGCCTCTGAAATCCGGATGCGTAACGATCCGATGAATGTAGATGGCATCATGATCGCGATCGCCCCAAATAAGTTGATCGTTAAACGTTACCGCAAAAACACAAGCAACTTCATCATTAACCAAAATTTTATACTGGCGATTTTCAGCTATTTCAGTTTCCACCAATTCTTTACTGAAACCTTGCCAATGTTTATTGAAAACTTTTTTCTGATGCGCAATAGCCATTTCATAGAAATCAAAAATCATATCCAGATCTGATGGCTGGCTGTTGGCTACTTGGATTTGCATGCTGCAAAGGTAAATAGATTCTGCAAATGCAAGGACTCTTTTAGTTATCGGATGAATAAAGAATAGTCATCGGATGAATATTAACATAGCATCTATGTTCATCCGATGACTATTCTTTCACCCTATTTTTGTCTGAAGAAAATCTGAATCGGTGCACCAGAAAAATTAAAATGCTCTCTCAATTTATTTTCAATAAAACGTTTGTACGGATCTTTAATATATTGAGGCAAGTTACAGAAGAATGCAAACATCGGTGATGTTCCATTGATCTGCGTAATGTATTTAATCTTGATGTGCTTTCCTTTTAATGCTGGCGGTGGAAATTTCTCAATCAGCGGCAACATCACATCATTTAATTTTGATGTAGGAATTTTCTTACTTCTGTTTTTAGCTACTTCTAAAGCAACTTCAATAGCTTTAAAAATTCTTTGTTTATTTAATACCGATGTAAATACAATAGGCACATCTGTGAATGGACGAATACGCTCATGAATCTGCTCTTCAAAAGCCTTCATCGTTTGTGTATTTTTCTCAATCAAATCCCATTTATTCACTAAAATGACAATACCTTTTTTATTCTTTTCTGCTAAGTGGAAAATGTTGATATCCTGACTCTCGATTCCTTCCTGTGCATCAATCATCAATACCACCACGTCAGCTTCTTCTAAAGCCTTAATGGTACGCATTACAGAATAAAATTCCAGATTCTCTTTAACCTTAGTTTTCTTACGTAAACCCGCAGTATCAATCAACATAAATTCATGACCAAATTGGTTGTAATGAATTTTGATTGAATCGCGGGTGGTACCAGCGTTAGCCGTTACAATGTTTCTTTCTTTACCAATCAGTGCATTAACCAAAGATGATTTACCCACATTCGGGCGGCCAGCAATGGTAATTTTTGGCAATTGATTTTCTTCTTCAGGAATATCTTCGAAGTGTTTGACCACATCATCTAATAACTCTCCGGTTCCAGAACCAGTCATGGAAGAAAGGGGATAAATTTCACCCAATCCGAAACCATAAAAAGTACTGATTTCACTATATAATGCGGTGTTATCTACTTTATTCGCACATACAAAAACAGGTTTGTTACTGCGGCGAAGCACCTGAGCAATATCATCATCTAAATCGGTGATACCTGTGGTTACATCTACCATAAAAACCAAAACACTGGCTTCTTCAATGGCGATCATCACTTGCTCGCGGATAGCAGCTTCATAAACATCTTCAGAGTTAGCCACATAACCACCAGTATCAATTACAGTAAATTGACGGTCTGTCCATTCCCCTACACCATAATGCCTGTCGCGGGTTACACCGCTAACATCATCTACAATAGCTTTACGACTTTCGGTTAATCTATTAAAAAGGGTGCTTTTGCCTACGTTTGGCCTGCCTACGATGGCGATAATATTACTCATGGGTGTTCTATTGATAGTTAATGGCTTATAGTTAACGGTCGTGGTGCTTAAGCAAGCTGCTTAAACTATTTGGCTATCAGCCATTGACTATCAACTACTAACCGATTTATTTCGGGCTGCAAAGGTACGGTTAATTATCGTAACCAAAGCTTTTTAAGTAGTTCTTTTTACTTCTCCAATCTGGAATCACTTTTACAAACAGCTCCAGAAACACCTTCGAATCTAAAAATTTCTCAATTTCTATCCGTGCTTCAGTACCCACTTTTTTCAGCATGCTGCCGCCAGTACCAATGAGGATATTTTTTTGCGAATCGCGTTCAACCACAATTTCAGCACTAATCCTCACCATCTGGCCTTTGCCATTTTTAAGCTCTTCATGTTTAAAACTCTTCACAATCACCTCTGTGCTGTAAGGAATTTCTTTTTGATAATTCAGGAAGATTTTTTCCCGAATAATTTCCGAAACAAAGAAACGTTCAGAACGATCTGTTAAATCTTCTTTATCATAATATGGTGGGTGCTCAGGTAACATTTCTAAAACGCGCTCCAGTAAGCCATCAACGTTATGATTATGCAAAGCCGATATGGCATAAATGGAAACAGGATTTAACTTTTCCTGCCAGTAAGCAATTTTCTCATCAACCTGCTCCTGTAATGCTTTATCTATTTTATTAATCAGTACAATGGTTGGAATATCCCTGTTCAGGATTTTATCAAGCACATCGTCTTCATCATGCGTCTCATTGATATCTGTTACAAATAAAAGTACATCGGCATCGGTTAAAGAACCATTTACAAAGCTCATCATACTCTCCTGCAAGCTATATTTTGGTTTAATAATACCTGGAGTATCAGAAAAAACTATCTGATATTCTTCCTCATTTACAATCCCCAGAATACGATGCCTTGTGGTTTGCGCTTTAGGAGTAATAATGCTAAGTCGCTCGCCTACAAGCACATTCATGAGGGTAGATTTACCTACATTTGGTTTACCTATTATACTAACAAAACCTGCTTTATGCGCCATTAAAATATTTTTTAAAAAAAATTTGCAGCACAAAGAAACGAATTATATCTTTGCATTCCAATTCGGAAACAGAGTTAAGGATTTAATTCATAGAAAAAACGAATTGTATATAATGCGGGGTGGAGCAGTTGGTAGCTCGTCGGGCTCATAACCCGAAGGTCGCACGTTCGAGTCGTGTCCCCGCTACCAAATTAAGCTGGAAGCTTAAGGCAAGAAGTTTAAAGCTTTGGTCTTTTAGCTTTAAGCTTAGAAAAATGGCCCGTTCGTCTAGGGGTGAGGACGCCAGATTTTCATTCTGGAAACAGGGGTTCGATTCCCCTACGGGCTACAAAAATCAATTTCAAGTGATGCTAAAACCCTGCAAATCAAACATTTGCAGGGTTTTTTATTTTATAAGGGCACCAAAATATTCAATTTTTCTCGAAAAAAAGTGAGTCATTCAGTGAGTCATATTTTAAAGGAAAGCTACTCACTATAAACGACATAATCAATTGGTTATTAACATGTTACCTATTTAACATATTAACTTTATTGCAAGGCTATTTTTGTTTTAACCCTTTATTAGTCAAATCATGAGAACAACTTATTCCTTGCTCTTTTATTTAAAGAAGCCAAAAATCTATGTCAACGGCCTTTAGTCAATTTATTTACGGATCACTTGTGAATGGAATTCCAAAGAATTTCAACAGGTCAATATTGCGATCCTGCAAAATAGAATTCCAAAGCCAATAGGGCTAATGGAACTAAAGAAGATATGAAAATCTTAATGCAATTAAGCGTAAAATAGCTAAAATACACCTCAGTTGCTAATGGAAAAAGTAGATACTACAGCGGAAATCATAAAAACGAAGTATATAGGTAAGGATGTAGAGCAAAGAAAACTTTCGAAGAGCATAAAGGGAAAATGAAGGCTTTGTTGGGAAATGGCTTTAAGCAAAATACCTTAAAAGGATATAAAATTATATCAAACCATATCAATCAATATTTTTACAAAATTCATTCGAAAATGGTGCTCTGCCAATGTTTCTATATCCATTTTCCGATGCTCCTACCCCACTAATGACTTTGGCGTTTTGAAAGAGATTGCCGATCAGGTTTAATGGAATAAAAAAACCAGACGTTTCATATAGATATTACTTTGACAGAAGGTTTGTAAACAACATTTGGTAATCAGTTACTCTGGATGATCCACTATCAAGAACTGAAACTATGGCTATTAAAACCTTATAAATCAAAATCTTAAGAAACAAAATAAAACATACTCACCAATGCTCACCACTTATTTGTTACTATTTGACTAAATGATTGTTTAAAGATAGTCATCAATAAATATTATTGTAAGAAAATTAAATTTGGATTTCGAATGCCTACAACAGAATACCTAGTTGGTCAAATTTTAATGATTACAAGGATTCAATAGACGTTGTGTCAAGTTTTAAATTTTTTTTAGTTTTAATGGCGTTTTGATTGATGAAGTCGATGAAATTTTTCTTGTAAGAATCACCTACTTTAATAGATAAGCTGTTGAACATAGTTATCGTATTTCCTTTAATCGATTCTATATGACCCTTATTCAAAATGAAGCTACGTTGAGCCTGGATGAAAGAAGGTCTCGAACTTAGTTTTTTAGCCAATTCTCCCAATGTCATGTATGTGAAAATATTTTTTGATGTCGTGCTTATCTGTACGTAATTTAGTTTGCTTTCTATAGCAACAATATCTTTATAATCTACTCTAATGAGCTTAGATTTATCTTCCTTGCTGTTAACAAAAAAGAACTCTTCACCTGATATAGATTGCACGTATGTTTTTTCTTCCGCAAAAAGATTAGGAAGTACTTTCTGCATTACCGTAATAAATTTGGAAAGACTATAGGGTTTGAGTAAATAGGCATCTGCATCTAAATCAAATGCCTCATAGGCATACTGGGTGTGTCCGGTTGTAAATATTAGTTTATCTACTTTTGCTCTGATTTTCCTAGATAATTCTATTCCAGAGATTTCGGGCATATTTATGTCCATAAAGACTAGGTCAATTTTATCCCCATTACCCAATGATTTTAGTGCATCCACAGAACTTGTGAATGTATGTCGGATTTCCAACTTAGGAATTTCCATTAGATACTCTTTAAGGCCCTCGAGAGCATAGACTTCATCATCAACAATTACGCAGCTGTACATTCTATATTTTAATTATTTTCCCGCTCATCAAAAGACAACGTACATATAGCACTACCTTTTTAATTAATCAAATCTGGAAAATTACATGGCTAATTTATATAGTTATTTATAACTAAAAAACATACCACCCATGAGAGCTATTTAGATGAAGTAAATATAAAAACTAATCTGCTTTTTTGAGATCATTATTATTAATTTTTTTTCCGGCTCGACTGATATATTTGGATTTGCCAAAATCGTAGCTTATACTTAAAGCCGCTGATGTAGTTTTATATTTATAGTCTTCTGTTCGCACAAATGATGATGACGAATATGTACTTCTAAATATACCATTAGCAGAAATAAAATCTGAGAATACTGCATTTATATTCAGGCGATTATCAAGCAGCTTTTTTGAAAGTGTAATATCTGAAGAACTATATCCAGCTTCTCTACCCTGAATGCCAACTGAAGAGGAATTAAAGCTGCAAGAACCTGACAAAGAATAATTAGACGGCAGCTTCCAACCAAAATTACCGGAAATGCTATAATTTTTGCCACCATTACGGATACCCAAAAACCTGTCTTTGCCAATTAAAGAGGTGTACATCCCATCAAATGATGTGCTAATTTCGAAATTCCCAAAACTCTTTGACAGGTACAAGGTAACACCCCATACTCTTTCACTTCCAACATTATAAAAGGTGTTGATCAGAGAATTTGTACCAGTTGATGCAAAGCGCCTGATTGATCGGTCCGTTAAATTAAAGAATGGAGATAAAAGCAAAAAAGCGGATTTTAAATTCTTGCTATAGCTGATTTCTGCATTGTAAGACAACTCCGGGAGTACATTCGGATTACCTTGCAAATTGTTCTGAGGATCAATCTGAATAAGAAATGGATTCAATATCCCCACCGATGGCCGATGTATTTTCTTCGAAAACTTTAAACCGAAATCTTGATCACCGTCCATTTTTAATTTACTGGAAAATGACGGAAAGAAATTAAAAGTATTGCTATCAAACTTGAGTAAACCATTACTCACCGCATCAACCGAAGATCGCTCCGCCCTTAATCCAAGCTGTGCTGAATAGTTTTTATAATCGTAAGAAAAGCTTGCATAAGAAGCAAAAATGTTCTGGCCATAATCTAGTTCATTAAGTTTTACGCTGTTAGGAACAACAATATTATTGTCGGTTTCTTGAGCTGCAGAAAAGGATTGATTAACCCGCAATATTGCTTTGAATCCTAAATCAAGTGAAGTAGTTTTAGTCAGCTCGCGTGAATAATCTAATTGAAAAGTATTCTCGGTTTGTTTTTCATCATTCAATGCACCACTAATAACATTACTATTAGAGGTTTGGTTATTGTAAGAAAGTTTTTCGCGATTAATAAAATTTTGGAATGCAAATAGAATGTTACTTTTATCCTTGAAAGTCTTACGATAATCCAGGTTAAGATCACCACCATTGACTTTCCTGGTATCTAAACTTTTCAGAGAATATTTTTCTTGCTCAGTTATACCATTTGAAAGGGAAATTGTACTGTTAAGATTATGACTAAAATGGTAATTGAAATAATTTAAGGCCAGGTTAACCGAAGAACTAGAATCAATTTCGTATGTGCTTGCAAAATTGAAAAAAGGAGAAGTTTGGTGTGTATCCCGGTCTCCTGTATTTCGCTGAACCGATGTTGCGCTATCCGTGAAATAGCTATTGGTCAGATCCTGTATGCCTACTTTCTTTTGAGAGTTTGTGCCCAAAAAAGCATTCAAATATAGCTTACTTCGCTTAATACTATAAAAACCATTTGCTCCATTTTGAAGGTTTCCAATTTTTCCCGCTAATGATAAGTAGTAACCATTGGCATCCGGAGTAGTAGTAATAATGTTCATAATTCCATAAGCACCATCTGAATCGAACTTTGCTGACGTACTCGATATAAATTCAACCCTCTTCACCGTTCCTATAGGGATTGTTTTTAAGAAATCAATTGCATTTATAGGATTAATATTCGTTGGTTTTCCATTCAAATATATTTTCATCCCAGATTCTCCCCTCATTTTTATCCCTTCGTTGTTATTGATCTGAACAAGCGGAACTTTTTTGATTACATCAGAAAGGTAAGGATAGATATCTTTATCTTTTTGAGAAAGTGTATAGATAGAGCGGTCGCTCTTGAAATCAATATTTTTCTTAATGGCTTTTATAGAGATGTCATCGAGTTGAATATTCTCTTTTTCCAGTAATAACGAACCAAGTTGAGTATCCTTGCTATGTAAGTGAGCCTTCACTTTCTTTTCAAGATAACCTGCTGAAGTCAAGGACAAAAATAGCGTGCCGCCACTATTGAGATATATCAGAGCTTTTCCTTGGTGTAATAATGTATCAACTGTTTTTATACCAGCTGAATCAATTATTGTAAGGTGAACATTTGAAACCAGCATAAGATTTGTTGAATCTACAACAGCAAATCTAACTGAGTGTATGTTAGTTTTTTTTTGAGCTGACACCGATAGGACACCAAAAAACAAGAAAAAAAACAAAAAATTATACCTGATCATTTATCCGAGGTCTTCATATAAAGAAAATCCCATCCAAGCTAGAATGGTGAAGGAAATGTTAAAAATTATATGTACAGTATAGCTCATCCGGCCAAGTATTCCACCACATGAACAAGGTACGTTTTCAAAAAGGGAAGACAAAAAAATAAGGTAAAAAGTAAACATGAGCATTACAATAAATGACAGTAATAAGCCCATTCTTGTAGTCCTTTTTATGATGATCAGCAACGCTATTAAAATTTCTGCTAAGGGGAGCAAATAGCCAATGTATGGAATCAATATTTCAGGAATCAACGGGGACTTAGACATTTGTTCCTCAAAAAGCGGAACATTGAGTAACTTTACTGTTCCTGCATATAACATCAAAGTCATCATTACGAATGAAATCACTTGAACAAGAACACCTTTTGCTGGGTTGTATTTTTTAGATAAGATCATAAATAGCTATTTTTTTCCCTTGAACGCTATAAAGCGTGTTATTTTTTATTACAAAGTCAGAAATACGATTGCCTTCAATCCTTGGGAGGTAATAACTCTTTACATACTTCCTTCTAGCAATACTGTATACATCAACAACATTATTTTCTGAAAATTCTGAACTGCTTTCATCTTTGGATCTTACATTGGATAATATATATAGATAATCTTCATCGGCATCGCCGCACAGGTTAATTGTTTTAGAGTCGCCTTTTAAAGTGAATCGGCCATGACCTTCATCGAGAACATTTGGACGGGCATTATAATTATCAAGTGTATTAAACCGAAGTCGCTTTCCATCTTTTTTATCCTAAATAATGATATTTCCCATGTGAAATGAAATATGCGCAAAGCTTTTATTATTGTTAATGAAGAAACCATCCGTAGCCATGCCACCGTTGTTGTAAACTGGAAGAATATTGTGAATTATATTATTCTCTTGAGCACCTAACAAAAGAACATTGTCATTTTTAAAGGATTTGTCGAATGATTTACATAAATAATGACCCGACCCAACAAATTTTGCTCTTGTGAATTTTTCCGGAGAGTTTTCAAATGATAACTCATTATCATTCCTAATTTTAATAAAACGGTGATTTTTTGCATCTGCAACCCTAATAAAACCATTTGAGTCTATATCAAAATCAATAATCAGGGGACTGTCTAGTCTCTTTGCTTTTCCTGCAGACAAAGTTTCTTTGACTTTACCGTCAAGACCAAACTTATAAATCAGATTACTATCGAAATCAAGAGTATAAAGATGTCTATCTTTAAATCTTATTTTATAACCCTCAGTTGGAGTCGTTATTAGGCTTTTAGGTTTTAAGATAATAATATTCCGTCTTGATGTAATAAGGATTTCTTTTGGTTTTTTAAGAAAATAAAGTAACCCAAAAACGATACAAAAAGATAACAATATTACCAATAAGATATTTTTCTTTGTCATTTTAAAATAAAGAGTGGTAGTTGATACCGCTCAATTAAACTTGATTTAATAATAGGATATTAAGGTAATGGAACGAGATATTCAATTTGGAAATACCTTAATTTTAGCGCATGAAATAAGTACTACCTGACTTATCTTTGCAGCATTGGATATTTCCACCACCACATGCGCTTACTCCACAGCCAGCTACAGGCGCGGTTATTGCCATTGCTGTTCCTACACCTAGGAACATAGCAAAGATTCCCAATAAAATTTTGCTTTTCATAATTAACGTTTAAAGTAAGTGCTGCCACCTTTGTCTTTACAGCATTGAATGTTTCCTCCGCCACACTCGCTCACTCCACAGCCAGCTACAGGCGCGGTTATTGCCATTGCTGTTCCAACGCCTAGAAACAAAGCAAAAATTCCTAATAAGATTTTGGTTTTCATATTATTTTGTTTAAATGTTATTCTCTCCTTTCTTCCCGCCATGGAGTGATTGTTCAGCGCTGATTCGAATCTGTTTTAAAGTTAGTAAAGCCAGATATTGCAACAAAATTTTTACATAGAAAGGCAATTTGCAGGGATAAATAAAAGAGTAGTGAGGATTAAAAAATGACTCCATGATTCCGTATTCTTGTAAATGCCAGAATAAGACCACCAATTATATAGTTGGCGAATACAAGCGGAAACTTCTCATACCATTTCTTACCACTTTCATTGATCAGTTCATTCTTTAACAAACTTTCGATCCATATGAATTATAAAGTGTAATGTTCCTGGAAATCATTAGCCCCCGTTTAGATTATACCGACACAGGTAATTTTTATAGCCTCTAATACATCCTTCCTTATTTTTGTCTTGGAATAATCTCATTCTTTCATGAGCAAATTGCTATGTTCACTTCTAGATTGAAATGTGAAACCATACCAAAAAGGTTTGCAGAAATCAATCAAAGCAAAAATTTTGGGTAAAATAATTTACTCAAAAATGAAGAAAATTCATTTTTGAGTATTAGTGAATGATTTTAAGAAATTTGATTATTTCTTTTAACTATCAAATTTTATCGATTTTAAGTTTGCAGCTTTCACTATTCCCTGCAAATGAGGCAAGAAAGCCCGAAATTTGACAGTAACAATTACATTTTACCATTATGAACTTTTGATTCCCATTTAACCTTTTCTTTAAATTAAGTATACGAATCAAGCTATTTGTGTGATGTAAATGCCAAAGTGTACTAGATTTGAGATGATGGATGCTTCAATCAATAAGCATTTTTAGAAATAAGAAGTTAGCGTTTCTACCAAAACACAATTTATTTTAATAGTGCCTGATTTACCCACACCTCAATTTGGGCGTGGGTAAACAGGGCTTTCAATCAACATAACTAACCAAAAATTATAATAGACTGTGACATTAGTTTAAAATAATAAAAGATCTGAAACTATTATTATTTAGACTAATTATAAACAAAGAAACGGATTGATGGTTATTATTCCAAATATTTGAACGTAAAATTGATTTTAAACCTTATGATAAGCATACAAAATACTGATTATCAAATGATAAAATTACGACTTAAAAGTTATTCGAAGATTTAGATTTTAAAAAACCAAAAACAGCTTTAAAAAATATTTAAAATTTCTTTGTAGATGATTTGCAAGTACCAAAACAATTCATACCTTTGCACTCCTTCAAACAAAGAAAATTTGAAGATATAGAGTGCGGGGTGGAGCAGTTGGTAGCTCGTCGGGCTCATAACCCGAAGGTCGCACGTTCGAGTCGTGTCCCCGCTACCAAAAGGTAGTCTGAAGTCGTCACAGTACCAAGTCCAAAGTCATTAGACTCCAGACTAAGAACTAAAAGACTCAGGACTTATTTTAATGGCCCGTTCGTCTAGGGGTGAGGACGCCAGATTTTCATTCTGGAAACAGGGGTTCGATTCCCCTACGGGCTACAGTAATCAATGTCAAACCTGCAAATCAAACATTTGCAGGTTTTTTTTATTAATATCAAAAACCTGCCTTATTCATCTCTGATTGTAAAGTGTCACCTTGGTGGCATGGGCAGAATAATAGGTGTTGCTTCATCCATCAAACTCAGGGTATCTACCTTAATGGATGTAATCTGTCGATAAGCAAAACGGTCGAAATTCGACATTATTGGGCTGCACGCTATGCTGATTAAAACACTTACGAGCCAGCAACAAGCTTTTTTTTCATACCTGTAACTATTAGGTGATAAGTGCCATCGCTTTTAAAGCGGCTTTGTCGCCTTTAAAAAGATCCAGGTCTACCTGACCGGCCACGCCCGTTACCGCCCCGGCTCCAGAATATTGCCAGATGCTATAATCCTGCCATGAACCAAATAATCCCGGCGGGTTTGATTGATAAGATGGCAGCCATAACGGGTAATTTGGAAAAGAAACGCCGTTAAAATATTCAGACCAGAACGATTTTGCGGTATAGATCATCGGGGTGCGACCAGTTGCAGATGAAAGTTGGCTGAGGCAGTCCTGAATCAGCTGCACGCAGGCGTTCTTATTGTTCAGGATGTACTGGTTCATGGCCTGGCTCTGCGCATCATTTGATCCGACCTGCCATTCGATATCCAGCACCGGCGGTAAAGTACCCGGGACAGTAAAATCAATGCCGCAGGATAAAAAATTCTGCATCTGTGTGGCGGCAGAATCCTGAAAGGTTAAAAAATGATAGCCGCCAAATATCAGTCCCTGCTGCCTGATAGTTGCCATATACTGCGCCAGCGTAGGGTCTTTAAAGCCTGCACCCTGACTAGCTTTGCAATAAATAAACTGGATATGCCGCGATAACTGGCTCCAGTTGATGTTGCCTGTAAAATGGCTGATATCCATGCCTTGCGGCACCAGCTCATCCAGCACGGCCCAGGTTGCCGGCCCGGCAACGCCGTCGGCACTTAACTGATGGTCCTGTTGAAATTGTGTAACTGCGGCCTGCGTACCCGGACCAAAGTTGCCATCGATAGAGAGTGAATAATGGAGAAACGAGAGTGCTCTCTGTAGCATAAAAGCCTCGCTGCCTGATGAGCCGATTGAAAGTGTTTGCATAAGATAAGATTTAGATGAATGAATATATTAAGTTTTAACGGGTATTGCAACAGCTATCCGTAAAATGCATTACCGCCGCTGCTTGTATGAACGGGAGGAGTTTGTACAGCCGCGGGGGGCTGATATGGATGGATTGCAGGTGCTGGCGCCGGTACAGGTGGGTGATCGGAAACAAGGGTTTTTGTTGCCGCCCCGGGATCATTTTCTTTTGACTGGATGGCTACAAATGTGGCGCTGCTGATGCCCATGAGTGCAAGCAGTGTATTGCTCAATTCGGGCATGACGCAACTTGTTTTAATTTCCCCCATTTGATACAGGTATGCAATGATGCCAACAAGGGTCCATACCACATGCTGAAACCGGTGAATGCTGATGCCTAGATCATCTGACAAGATATCGGCAAAGAAACCCCTCGAAGGGGTATTCTGGTGCCTGGGCCGCTGGTCTTTTATTTCACGTTTATCAATAATCTTTGAGCTCACCGCAGTGCCCGAGAAAATGCCTAAAAGCACCAGTGCCGTTTGGTTAATTTCGGTATCTGCACAAGCACCTTTAAACAGTGCCAGGTAAAGATAAGAGGATGATATCACCATTGTCCATACACCCAGCTGCACTTTGGACAGGCTGAAAGGAGATGCCGGGCTTACTGGTTTGCTCAGTTTAAGTTCCTGCTGTTGCCGCTTATTGTGAAATTCCTGGTGATTACTGATCTCTTCCCGCAGCAGCGGTGTCCATGCAGCTAAACAGATAAAGATGATTAAGGTTAGCACCATAAAACCGACCGGAACAAGCACCGGGGAAAAGGTTGCATTTAGCAGGTAACAAATCGGGCTCATCATAATGAATTGATCAATTTATTAAAAAGTGAAGGGATTAATCAGCTCGTCTTACATCTTCGATCATCTGATTGTACTCCAGATCTTCAATGGTATAATTTTGTTTAGTTTGGCGCTGATGAATGGGCTTAAGAAACGATGATCAGAACAATTCCAAGCCCGCTATCTTGATAATAGCCTGCTTTGCCGGGATTCTCTTCCGAATATACCTTCATTTGGGCTTTAGCCGCTATACTAAAGCCTATGCCGACTACATATTTCGACAATTTCACGTCGCTTCCCTTTACCTCATAATAGGCTATTTTAGCCACATCTTTTAAGATACGGTCCATAAAAGGCTTGGTTTTGGTTGCACTCTCCACTTTCATCTCAATAGCATAATACTCCTGATTATGGCCGATGGTTATATCAAGACGGGATCTGTCCCATGGCGAAGGGTAAGGCACTTCACGGGCACCGCTATATCCCTGCCCTGCCGCTCTTACTGCAAGAATTAATTCTACTTGAAGCCAAATTTCCCAACCCGCCCCGGTGCTAATTGCGTTAACGATTTGCGGTGCTTTTGATTTAAAAAAAATAAATAATTCATCTGCTGTCATAAGTTTTAGTTTAAGGTTAAGGATAATTAAGTCGAAAACATTGATGATGATGTGCTCAAAGGATTAGGGGCAAATGGACCAAGTGATGTAGACGCTCCAAATGATGGTTCTACTTCCATCTGGGTGTATATGTACTGTGCCCATAGCTGTACTTCTCCATCCCCTGCAGTTGTAACACAATTTAAACCAGCAGCCTCAAGTGACGATTGAACTTCGGGCGCGAAATTAATTGCAATGACAACCGTTTGACATCCTCGGTTATCCATCGATATATTCTCCTGCTTTAATTTACGTTGGTCTTTCTGAATCCCCGCTATAAACTTTTTCAATTCAGTACCTGGGCTTTTAACATTTAATATGCCGCCTGATAAGCATTTAATCTCAACAGCTATTCTTTTTCGAGGGTTTGGCGCATCTCCGTTAACCAGCCAATCAACTCTTTTTTTCGGGTCCGTATAAATTTTCTTTTCACGATAAAGCGTTACTTGAGGTGCATTGTGTTGTAAATACGCGGCAAAATCAACCTGAACCCAGCCTTCCCAGCCGCCGTTCAGTGGCCAGTAGTATTTAAATTCATTATAGCGTAATTCGCACCAGTTTTTAAGTGCTGACTCGAAAGTTTGATAATCTATTTCCATAACTTTTTGAATTAGTTTCCGGCGTTTTGCTACGCTGGATTGTTTATAATACTTTCCGCATTTTTTACACTTTGCTGGGCAGCCAGCATGGCCGCATCAACATTGGTGTTTACCGTGTTTATGGCTTGCTGAATAGGGTTGATTACTGGTGGTGCCACCGGTGTAACAGCTGCTGCGGCTTGAGGCTGTGCCTGGTCATTAACCATTTGCAAACTACTTGCGGCCAGTGCCTGGAAACTACTATCAACCTGCGATTGCATTGCTTGTATAGCCTGTTGTTGAATGGTGGCAATCTGCGATTTAAGATCGCTGATTTGTTGCTGCATGACCTGATGAGGCGACATTGATAGTGTCGTGGCTGGCTGATTATCGGGCACAACTGGTGTGCCCCCTATATTAGGAGAATCGCTTTGCTGTTGCATAGTAATGTTTTTTAAGTGATTGGAATGAGGACAGCACCTGTTTATGGTGCCGCCCCCTTTAACCATTTCCGTTCCTTTTGGATCCGGTGTAAAGACGGCTTAAGAGCCGAAAATTTGTTTGGTACCCACGGCATCAGATGCCGTATCGATTGAATACAACATGGTTACACCCATAGTAGTAGCGGCCTGTGCGGTAATGTTACTTTGTTGCTGGCTGCTGGTGGCATTGTGCGCCGCATTGGCCAATGCCTGTGCGGTGGCCTGGTATAAATTGCCCATTGCAATTGCAGGAGCATCACCCAATACTTTGGTGTTTGCCTGGGTTACAGAGTCGGTGATCTGATCGTTTACTGAAGTTGGAAAAGCCATGATAAAGTTGTTTTAAATGATTAATTCGTTTTGGTTTTATTGCCCAAGTACTTTACCCGGAGCATAGATTTTTTTGGTACCCACGGCATCAGAAGCAGTGTCGATAGAATACAGGGTGGTTACGCCCATAGTGGTTGCCGCCTGCGCCGTAATATTACTTTGCTGCTGACTGCTGGTGGCATTGTGTGCCGCATTGGCCAAAGCCTGCGAGGTAGCCTGGAAAAAATTGCCCATCGCGATCGCTGCCGCATCACCCAATACTTTGGTGTTGGCCTGGGTCACCGAATCGGTGATCTGACTGTTTACTGCTGTTGGAAAAGCCATAACTGTTTAGATTTAAGGTTAAATTATTGATAAATCATATGAGTGCCGACGGCATCTGATGAAGTATCGATCGAATAAAGGGTGGTTACTGCCGAGGTGGTAGAAGCCTGCGAGGTCATATTGGTTTGCTGCTGACTGCTGGTAGCATTATGCGCCGCATTGGATAATGCCTGTGAGGTAGCCATAAAGAGATTGCCCATTGCCATGGCCGGCGCATCGCCCAGTACCTTGGTGTTGACTTCTGATACCGAATCGGTGATTTGACTGTTTACTGCTGTTGGAAAAGCCATAACGGTTTAGTTTTAAGGTTAAAGACTGGATTATTGATAAATTTTACGGGTACCTACCGCATCCGATGAAGTATCTATCGAATACAGGGTAGTAATGCCCGATGTGGTGGCCGCCTGTGCCGTAATGTTGGTTTGCTGCTGACTGCTGGTGGCATTGTGTGCCGCATTGGATAATGCCTGCGAGGTAGCCATAAAAAGGTTACCCATTGCCATTGCCGGCGAATCACCCAAAACCTTGGTGTTAACTTGCGATACGGAGTCGGTGATCTGGTCGTTTACTGCTGTTGGAAAAGCCATTTTTGTTTGAATTTAAGTGTGAATTTATAGTTGATTATTTTTAAGCGAATATCTGTTTCGTACCTACCGCATCAGAAGCAGTATCTATTGAATACAAAGTAGTTACACCCATGGTGGTTGCCGCCTGAGCCGTAATATTACTTTGCTGCTGACTGGTTGTGGCATTATGCGCTGCGTTTGCCAGTGCCTGTGCGGTTGCCTGAAAAAGATTGGCCATTGCGCTCGCCGGAGCAACGCCTAATACCTGTGTGTTTGCCTGGGTCACCGAATCGGTGATCTGACTGTTTACTGCTGTTGGAAAAGCCATAATTGTTGTTTTTTATTGTTATTAATGATTAAATTTTGATGGAATATATAAGTGCCACACCCTGGGCAGTTACCGCCTGCCCCAAAATATTGGCCTGCTGCTGTGCTACCGTTGCATTATGGGCCGCATTGGCCAAAGCCTGTGCTGTTGCCTGATAAAAATTGCCGATAGCAATAGACGGCGCACTGCCAATAACCTCAAGGCTTGATTCGGTGATGGAATCGGTTACCTGACTATTTACTGTTTCTGCCATTTTAGGGTTAAGCTTATCTTAAAATCTTAATTGCTGGTATGATTAGGATCAGCAGGTGTTCCGCTTTCGGGTACTGTTGATGCGTTTGTTGTTACTCCCGTTGTTAGCGCCCCGGGCGCTGCTTGCGGTGATGTTGACGGATCAGTGCCCGCTGCAGGAGTTGGCACAGTAGCCGGAGGAGACGTTGGTGTTTCTCCACCAGTGCTGGCAGCTGACGGGCCTGGTGCAGGCGGCGGTGCAGGTGCAGGAGGTTTCGCTCCCATCACAGATAGTATACGTGCGCAGGTAGATGTAGTGGTTGCCGAATTAAGCATTTGCGCATTATGCTGTGCTGTGACCGCGTTATGCATGGCCATGCCTATGGTTTCGGCCATTACATTATTCAACATCGCTATTGATTGCGAGTCAGCGGTACCCTTGAGCAGTTGCTGCACATCTGTTACCGAAGAAAGAATATAATCATTTGCCATCATTTAATATTTAATTTAGGTGAGTAATCTTGGTATCTGGCAGCAGGTACACAGTACCTTCTCGATCAACGCCAACATCTGCAATGCCCTGGCCGGATTGAAATTTGAATGAAGCAGTGGCACCATCCTGAGATAAGTTATTGGCTGTTACTGGCGTAAAGCTGATGAGGTTCTTCACGGCAGCCAGGTAATTGTTGATCGTCATGGTCAAGCCACCTGCAGCGAGGTCGTTAAAAGCAATATTTTGTATCAGGTTAAGCATTGCAGAACTGGCCGTAGTATAACCAACAAAATTATTTGCCCTCGCCAACTCCTGAACGGATTGCGCCAGGTTTCCGCCATCGGCTGTCATATCTGCTGAAGGTGTGAATAAATAGGGCTGCACCGCTGCTTCAAGCTGCACATACAGGGCCTGTATTTCGCTGTTTTGAGTTTGAGGGATCAGGTTATCGCCCAACAGGTTTTGCTGTGCATGCTGAAAAAAAAGCGACAGGTTAACAAAATCAGATACAGTTGCCGCGTTTGTATTTGCAAATGCAGCCGATTGTGCCTGCAATTCAGGGCTGACATCGGCTTGTGTCATAACAAAATCAGTGAGTATCAGCATTTCTTCGAAGGAGATAACCTGAAAAAGATCCGGCCGCTTTTGAACGAGCTGGGAAATTATATCAGCCGTTTTAGCCATATCTCCATAACTGAGCATGTTATTCTGCTGTAGCAATACCGCCAGGTTAGACTCATTATCATTTGCACTACGTTGAATGGCAGCCAGTTGGGCAATATCCGGTTCAGGTAAAGACAGTATTTTATTAATAGCCGCCCTGAATGTATTGAAACGGATATAGCTATCGCCTGTTAAGCCGTTTTGTATCATTTTAAGCAGCTGATTTTCGCTGGCAGCGTTGATGCTGGTGAGGTTTGTATCAGCCATGCACAAGCTTAACCACTTCTGCCCTCCGGCGATCATAGAAAGTACCGCTTGCGATTTAGTGCTTAGCCCGCCAATAGAATTGAGTAGTTGTCCGTTGAGATAAATCATCTGATCTTAGGTTTGGTTAAAGAATTTATTTTGATGGAAAGCCGTTCAGTATCGTTGCAGCGTTTTGCCCCACCACCAGAAAGTTGGCAGCTGCAGTAGTTGCTAAAGCCTGGGCGGCAGTTACAATCGGTGTATATTGTACAGCATCAGCCGGCACTGCGAGCATTTGCGCCATGGCAACACCAATGGCGGTAGAACTGATGGTATTAACATTTCTAAGATTATCAACCGCATCCTGTACAGCGAGTGCTGTAGATTGAGCAATTGATTGAAAGGCCTTAACTGTCCCTTCGTCTTGCATAATTTGCGGGGTAATGCTACCGTCTGATGTTGTTAAACTTGTATTAGGCATAATAATTTATTTTAATTGTGCTATCCGTTTACCCGGTGATGATTAAGCCAGCTAAAGCTTTAATAATGAAAATCAGCTTTTGCCCGGGCTTTCCAGTATTTGTTTGCAGCAAACAGACAGGCAGGCCGTGGCGATGAGTTGTCCGCTTCGCTGATTGGTGCTGGCATTGTGCATGGCAATCCCCATAGATACGGCCATGCTTTGAAATATGATCTGTAAAGAATCCATGTCTTATTATTTATTACAAATTTAATCACCACAAACATACTTGACTTGTATAAAAAAGGCAATCATTTAACAATTTTCTCCGTCAACTTTTCTTTCAGCCATGACACTGGCATTTCATCCTTATTTGTCTGCTTAAATGATGACGGGAATGTTCCAAAAACAGTTTTAAAACAACGGCAAAAATGCGAATGATCGAAAAAACCGGCAGTTAATGCAACAGCTGTAATCGTGCCCGAACTGCCAAGTAATTCAGAAGCGTACTGTAACCTTAAATCGCGTACAAACCTGGCCGGTGTGATGGGATACAACGTTTTTAATTTACGGCTTAAAGTTGAAGGGGTGATGTTTAATAACTTTGCAAGCTGAGGCATCGATTCTGCATGATTAAAATTTTCTGCCAAAGCATAGTCAAGGAGCTTTTGCAGCCATTGATGCTGCATGGCATGGTTTAATAAAATTTTAGCTTCGAACATATTTATAGGTATTTTCCAATAGGTTGCCGAATGCTGGTGAACATCCTGGCTTTCCCGGTATTTAGACGGACTTATTTTGTATACTTTTATAAAACTTCTGCAAAAGTTCGCCTGGGATTGAAAACCTGTCAGCCATGCAATACTTTTTATTTGTTCATTGCTTTTTAACAGTAAATAACAGGCCTTACTCAAGCGGTAATGAAGTATAAGTTTAGCAGGTGTATGCCCGGTAAGTTCAAATACCTTTCGGGTTAACGTTGATGCTGTCGTATTCATTAACATGGCCAGTTCAGCTACGCAGAAATTTACATCCTGGTAATGTGATTTCATAAAGGTTTTTATCAAATCAATAAACTCCTTTTGCGTTTGTACCGTTACCGTAGCCATGGAAGCAATCGAAGAAGGACGTTTTGAGTGTGGCGCAAAATTTAAATTCATGAGTGCGGTTAATGAATTGATATATCTGATATTCTATATATCAAAGAAAGGTTATCATTAAACCCTTGTAAAGAGCGTAAACATGTGTTTTTGTAAACGAGGGTTAAACCTTCACTGCCAAGGGCAAACCCTTGGTAGCCGTTTTATAATTATTTATGTAAAATTTAGGAGACAATACCTTGATTCGTTATCACACAGCATATTTATCTATATATGAAGACGCTTATGCAATGACAAATTTGTATTTTCGATAATTATTAGAAGGGTATGATTTAACGTCATAATGCCTGCGCCAGCCCCATAAAACGATTAATTACATAAAAATAAATTTTCATTTACCTGTTTTTATTATTTACATAATGAACAATCATCATTACCAGTCCAATCCTGCGGGCTTAGAAGACTTTTATACTATTTCGGAGCTCCAGTTTCTCGAATACACGCTCAATTGGACCAAACAAGTCTCGGGTACTGAAATGTCATGGAAAGTTTTTACCGATGAGGATAGTAGTATTGAACAGATATTGGTACAGGTTTACTTTAACGATGCCACCATACAAAGTTTGTTATCTGCTGTTGGAGTTAAGCACATTCACGCAAGATTTGCGATCGTTCATGACTATCATCCTTATAAAATCAAATTACCCACTTTTACGATCATACTATATGCCACTGATCACCTGGGGCAAAAGTGTTCGGCTTATCATATCGGTAAGCCACAGTATCATGATACCATTACTGTGGCCAGCAGCAAGCCCTTAGAAGGCGTAGGAAACTTTATTTCGAGCCGACTCGCACAGGAATGGATAAGCGAATGGAAAGCGGTATGTGAAAATATAAAAGTACCAGCATTATTAAGCGAGTTGTTTCTGACAAACTATGGATACCTTACCGGGTATAACTACATCATGTCGGACTTTATGTATTCGTTATTCCCACCAGGAACGCGCAAAGAATGTTATGATGTGGTTATACTGCCGGTCATACATAAACATGTTGCTGATCACCTGCATACACAGCGAACCTGGAACCGTACCTTCGGCCTGGTTTTAGCTGGCGTTCAACTCATCGAAAAGGGTAGAACGGGAAATGAGGATGAAGAGGTAAACTCCTTTTACGATCTTTCTCTTCCAACACCACCTACCCACGGTGCATTTTAATATCGGGATACTTAAATATTCTGGTAATCTACCTAAAAAGCAACTACCGGAATAAAATTTTGAATAAAGATCCAATGATGCATTTTTATGAATGGTGCTTCCCAAACCTTTTTAATCTATTCGTCTGTTGTGGTAATTGTACCATTTTTATTCGCTGTTATGCGATTTAAAAAAATGGAACAGGCATGGCGGTCTCTGGCACTATTAATTTTTTTTGATTTCTTAGTAGAGGCCATTAGCCATGTTTTATACTTTTTGCAAATCAGCAATCATTTTTTGTGGCCAATTTTTATACTGATTGAATTTACATTACTGGCCAGGATTTATAAATCCGAGTTTAAAAAAATGGCAATTGGACGTTTCATACCTATTGTAACACTATTGTTTATCACTTATGTAATGGCAGACTGGTTGATGGCGCCCAAAGACGACCTGAGTGCTATTCCTCATTTTATTGAAGGCGTACTGATATTGTTGCTAGTGCTGTGTTATTACTATAAAAACCTGAACTCACTTATAGATACACAGCTGGAACGTCAACCTATGTTTTGGCTATCCACCGGTCTTTTTATTTATTTCTCGGCCAATTCGGTGATCTTCATTTTCAGTAATTATATTCAAATGTTATCACTTCAATTCTTTAATCTCATCTGGTTTACCCATTCCATATTTAATATACTTTTATACATTTTTTATACTTTAACGGTGTGTCTGATCCCAAAGAAACTGAATTACAACATCTGATATTTGGAAGTATTTTGGTCATGCTACTGCTAGCTGTTGCGATCATTACTTTTTTCATTGTATATCAAAAACGGCTACTTAAAGAGCAAAGGCGTTTACAAAAAGTAAAGGATGACTACCAAAGACAATTACTTGGTTTCAGCATTAGTATTCAGGAAAAAGAACGGGTAAGGATAGGGCAAGATATGCACGACGAAATAGGATCCGCTCTATCGGCTATTAAAATGCTCGTAAATCAGCTTCCGAACAATGATATTGAAAGCCATCAGTTGATTTCCGGTATTAAAAATGGATTGAGCAATACCATAAGTGATGTAAGAACGATTGCAAACAACCTGTTCCCATCTGTATTGGCAAAATTTGGGTTGGCTGATGCACTGCATCACCAGGTAAAAGTATTATCTGCGAGCAATACCTTAAAGATTGACATGATGATAGACGCAAAATTTGAGCTTAACTATGAATATGAACTAGCCATCTATCGTATTATGCAAGAGTTAATCAACAATGTCATCAATCATGCAAATGCAAAAAACCTTTCAATCATATTGAATCAAACCACTGAGTGTATATTAGCTACCGTTAAAGATGATGGCTGTGGTTTTGATGCCGAAATAATAGAAGATTTAATACAGACGGGGATAGGTATTAAGAGTATCCAAACACGGGTAGCAGCAATGAAAGCTACTTTAAAAATAACCTCCAAAAAAAACGCCGGTACATTAATTGAAATACATATTCCTTTAAACGATGGAAAAGATCAAAGATAGGCCAACCAACCAACCTTCAAGCCGAATTAAAATAGGTATAGTTGATGATCACAAACTGTTTAGACATGGACTAATGCAAATTTTAGGAAAGATTAAACACTTCTACCCTATTTTTGAAGTAGATAGTTATCCGCAATTAGTAAGAGAATTGGAACTCCAAGTGCCCGATATTATCCTGATGGATATTGAAATGCCTGGAACAGACGGAATAGACGGATGTAAACTAATCATAGAAAAATTTCCCCAAGCAAAAATAATTGCCATATCAATGCATACTGCGGATAATTTTATTTTTTATATGATGAAAGCCGGTGCAAGGAGTTATTTACCTAAAGATATAGATGAAGAAATATTATATAAAGCCATTGAAACAGTGCATGCAAATGGATTCTATTTTACCGATGCTGTTGCCGCTGCCATGTTAAACGGCGTTAAAGATAATTATAGCAGAAGGTTGACTTCAAAGCATGGTGAGAGCCCACTTACCAAAAGAGAGCTTGAGGTATTGACACTCATTTGTAATGGCTTAACCACGGTAGAAATTGCACAGAAATTATTCATCAGTGTAAAAACTGTAGAGGGTCATCGCAAAAATTTATTGGAGAAATCAGGTATGTCCAATTCAGTAAGCCTGGCAGTATATGCCGTTAAAAGCGGAATTCTCGATGAACGATAATAATTAAATAAAAAAATCCTCAACATCTCTAATTGAGGCTTTAATTGTGGAATGAGGCAAAAACTCGTCAGATAGCTACTTGTTAGCCAAAAACTAATACTCATAAAATAGACAAAAAGCATGTTTCGGCATTTTATGGATTAACTGAATAGAATAAAATGTAATCGGTCGACAGTCTGTCACTCGCAATATTGGTTGCCGGAATATATCAGTTGGTTTTACATGGTAAAAATAATGGTTCCACATTTTGCGGAATTGACTTGAACAGTAGCCATGGAAAAAATGAAATTACTAAAGCTATGCATCAAATCATTCAGTGGTCTTTTGATTCAAGGAATTAAGATCAACACATTCATTTCAATCACCATCATTTTAACGCATATTTGAGTGTAGTTTAGCGTGAAGCCTATTCCAGTCCTAGTGCAGGCCTAAGGCAGGATAGTTGCATTTTAATGCATGTTTAGTTTATATTATAACGTGGTAGATCTATTTTTAAGTTTTGATAATAAACGAGCGGCTTTCCTTTCCCTTTAATTCAAGATAAGGTATTCCATCAATTTCAACCCATCTCCCAATATCACCCGTATTATACCTGGAAAAAGTAAAGCGCTTTCAGAACAAATTACTCACCAGCAGGCTCCCATAGCCCTCCGAATTTTCGTTAGGACCACAGTGTACGGTAGTTAAAAGACCGATTAACAGATCTTTGTCACGCAATGAATTTTGGTCTTTCCAATATTTAAAAGCCCGGGCACTTGGATCAAGGTATTGTCTTAACAACCAACCATCATCGCCACAAGTATTAGTTGCCATGGTATAAAAAGAGATCAGAATGCAATACGCTTCCCACAACAGCCAAATCTTCATCAACGATTCTGTTCAGGTTTGCTACCGATCTGAACAGCTCTGCATCATCCGGCACAAATGTATTTTTATGGATCAGCATAGTTTTATAGATTTATTCTATTTACCTGGTGAGGCGATTTACAGAAATAAACATAATTAAGCCGAAAAGGCATCTTTTTATTTAGTTGCTAACCAAACCGCTCACTCATCGCCTGTTCACACAATCCAAAAGATAAGGTCATGCCGTTACCGCCCAGGCCATTAATAATAGTGATTCCTGCCTCTGGCTGAAGGATCAATTCCGTTGCTCCGTTCTTCATTTTTGGATAAATGCCATTCCAGCTTTGAATAATACTATTATCTTTAAAATCCGTAAAGGTTTTAAGGTATTTGATAATCATCTGGTTGATAAAATCCTTGTCGAAAGGATCATGAACAAGACCATATTCATGCGAATCGCCTATGGTAATTTCTCCGGTATGGTTTTGGGCGGCCATTACATGAATTCCCCATTTAAGGTATTCTGCATATTCTTCTTCGTAACGTTTGCGCAGGTTAGATAGAGAGGTTGTGGCATGAAAGCCAGGATAATGAATCATACTTAAACTTCCACAAAGCGCTGGCCCAATGCGCCATCCATTTGGCTGGCTATTAATCCGCAGCATTTGCAACTTGCATTTGGTAATCTCCTGCTGCATAAAAAGTTCAGGATACAACGTTTCAAATTCGGCACCGCTGCAAATAAAGATTTCATCTGCCTGCCAGCTTCGTAATCCTGATTTTACAGTTGAATTTTCTACCTGATTGATGGCGGTATTCCAATGAAAATCTACTGCATATTTTTCCTCCAGATAACTGGCAATTTTACCAATGGCTACCCTGGCTTCTACAATCATTTCAGTAGTACTCCATAAGGCACCCTTCAATTCAGCAGGATTTACACCATCTGATTTTGCTAAAGTTTGCTTGGGTGTGAGCAATGAGCATTCACGATAAGCCTGATTCATTTCTACATATTCAGTCATTACGGCAAGTTCATCATCGCTATTGGCAATGTGTAAGGAGCCCACTTCATCATGCCAGATATCAGCTTCCAGGCAAATCTGTTTCCAGATACTGCGAGATAACATGGCACGTTCAAAAAGTGGTCCGGTTGGCTGCCCTATTGGCCATACCATCCCAAAGTTGCGGATGGATGCGCCGACAGCACGTTCGTTACGTTCAAACACAGTTACTTTAAATCCCCTGATGGCGAGTGCCCGGGCTGTTGCCAAACCCACAATACCGGCACCAATTACAATGGCAGATGGTTTATTCATATAGTAGAAAATTTTAATGGTGTTGCCGCAGCAGTATTTCCTTTGCGTGCAGACTGGAAAAAATAAATTAAGGATAAGATGCCGCAAAGGCCACCAATTACGGCGACTAACATTATCCCCTCTTTAAAAAAGTTACCCCAGCTAATAGTTGGCTTCCCAAATTCTTTAACGATTAATACGCTTACACTGGCCAGGTAACCAAGAGAATCAGCCAGGTACATCACAAAACCCACATTACTTTTATAATGGAATGTGGCGATCATGCGTTCAAAAAAGATGGCATTATAAGGCACATAGCCCAAATAAAGCCCTAAGCCAGCCATAGTCATCCAGGCCACAGGGCCAATCATATGTAAACTGAACAAGATGGTAGATGCTCCAATTAAAATGCACCCACCGATAATTAATAGGTGGATAATACTAAAGGCTTTTAAATTTCTTTTAATCAGAAAAAGTAAGCTCATTGCAATAAGTACAATGATGGAAATACGGCTATCTATTTTTGCGTAAATATTTTTATCGGTAATCCCAAGGCTATTCCAGATCTCCACTTCAAAGTTATCACGTACATCACGCATTACGGTAAGTAAAACATAGATGACTAATGTCAGGATGATTCCAGGCAAAAACCGGCTGATAAATTGTTTTCTCTCCAAAGCCGTCATGGGCTTACGCTCGGTGCGCATGAGCTGATCTTTCTCTGTAGGTGGCGGCATAAGTTCAAGCAGCAAAACAAAAAATATGATCGGGATTACAAATAATGCACCCGTTAAAAATGGCATCATATATTCATTTACATGGTAGGCATGAAGAAGCGTTTGACCAACTGTTTTTACGAAACCAGAACCAAAAATCAGGCTAATGGACAATACAGCAGCCATAAACTCGGTAGAACGGCGACCTTCGAGGTAACCAAATACCAGGCCCCATATTAAACCCAACGGGAAACCATTTACAAATAAAAACACCATATTGTATGGTGCCGGAACGAGTGCAAAGCCTAACAAAGCCAACCAGGAAATACCCACAAGCAGAAGTATGGTTGCTCCCCTACGCTTCCCCTTCAGTTCTGCAATAAAACGGATGCCATAAAATTTGCTTAACGTGTAACCCACAATCTGAAAAATGACCAGCCAAACTTTATAATCTATATGTAGATATTGTTGGCCGGAATAAGTACCCGCAGCAAAGGCTTTGCGGAAAGCATACATAGAGGAGTAGGCACCAAAAGCAGCTAAAGCCGAGATCACAGCAGTTAAGGCATAAGGCCAATTGGCTATTTTTGCCTTTAAAATTCTTGCTAAGCCCATAGCCATTATCTATAAAACGATGTTCAGCACTTCAGCGATGTTATCAATAATATGTGTTGGATGATAGGGTTCTAGCTCAGCACGCGTGAAAGCGCCTGTGGTTACTGCAATCACATATTTACAACCTGCATTTTGTCCTTCACGGATATCAACCTCTGTATCGCCAACCTTTGCCACTTCATCAGCTTCAGAAATACTGGCCAACTGCCCCAATCGGTTAATCATCCCTGGATTAGGCCGCCCTTCAGCTACTTCATCAGAACAAACCAGATAATCAAATACACCTTTTTCCCGCCATTCCAGTCTTTTAATAATAACTTCGGCAATGTCTCTTGAAAAACCAGTATTGATGCCAATCTGAATGCCTGCCTTTTTTAAGGCTAATAAGGTAGACTCTGCGTTTGGTAAGGCTTCCAGAAAATCAGCCTGCTGATAATATTCAATCATCAGGCTTACAAAGATTTCATGAATCTGATCAATAAGATGTGGTGTAATCTTTAATGCATCAACTTCATACAAATGAAGCATTTTGGTAATCGCCACAATTTTTTTATAACCCATTAAAGGGTTAATAATGTGATCAGGAACATCATAACCATGAAGCTGCAAGGCATTTTTAAAAGTTTGCGTAACTTTATTTTCATCTTTGACCGTGGTACCGGCCATATCGAACACTACAAGTTTAATGGACATTGCTAAATCTTTTGTTTAGCAAAATTAAACTTAGTTTATTATTACAAAACTACCTTAATGTTAAGATAAATTTAATTTTAGCTATTTTCTTCAAAGAAATAAATCACCAGCATGCTGGCTTTATCCTTTCCTGAATTTTTTGGAGTATGTGGCATGCGGCCATCGAACAACATTGAATCACCTTGCTTTAAGTGATATACCTCATCTCCGAAATGATAGTCGATGGCACCATTTAAAATGTATTTATATTCAAAGGCATCAGTTTGTATTAGTGGCCTTTGCGCATTAGGTTCAAGTTCGAGAATCACCACATCTACAGTAGATTTTTTAATGGTTTGTGTAAATATGCGTTGGTAACTAAAACCCGCAGCATCTTCTTTTTCAAAATGCTCGTAATCTTCCTTTCTGCGGATGAGAAGCGGAAAATTCCTGCCATTGTATTTAATATCTTTAAAAAATACATTTAAGTCAATCTCTAAAGATTTAATAATATCAATTAGCACAATTAAGGATGGTACGGTACGGCTATTTTCAATTTGCGAAATTAATCCCTTACTTACATTCGCCCTCGAGGCCAATTCCTGCACCGTAATGTTCTTCTCACGTCGCCTGTCTTTAATCCGGTTACTGATTTGTATCAGTACATCATCTTCCATCGATCTGATTTTTGTTAAAGGCGGAAATTAGAGAATAAATTTTAGCGTGGCAAGGCTTTTAAGATATTTTAAAGATAAGCAAGGAGATCACAAAAACTTAATTCTGACCTAACATAAATTACTTTTATTTGCTTTTTTTTAGATCACATGATGGAAAAATCCTTAAGTCCGCAACTTATTGTTGATGAAGTGTTCGCTTTATATGAGGTACATGGAAATGATGATTACATTGGAGAACCCGTTTCCCAGCTTGAGCACATGTCTCAGGCAGCAAACCTTGCTCTTGCAGAAGGCTATGATGATGAAGTAATACTTGCAGCATTCTTTCATGATATTGGACATTTATGTGCCGCTGGTTCAGCAGTAGAGAGTATGGATGGAATGGGCAATGTGAATCACGAACAGATCGGGGCAGATTACCTGCTGGCGTGTGGTTTCTCCACCCGTGTAGCCAAACTGGTAAACGGACACGTGATTGCAAAACGCTATCTTACCTATAAATACCCTGAATATTTTGATAAGCTTTCTCCGGCCAGCCTCGTAACTTTAGGGTTTCAGGGCGGACCAATGAACGCTTTGGAAGCAGCAGCATTTGAAACCGACCCTGATCTTGATATCATCATCCGCATGCGCTTTTGGGATGATGAAGCTAAATTAACAGATATACCAGTAGACAACATGAATCAGCTCAAGGCTATTGCTATAGCACATTTGAGCAATCACGAATAGGCATTATTGCTTTCATGTTAAATCATTTTAATTTAATTGTATTGATTTAGTTACCAAAACTGAAAACTGTTAATAATCAGTAAACATATTTTTAAAGTTTATATAACCTAAAATTAGTTTACAAATAATAAACAAAGTTTAGTATTGCCAAATAATCTTAACTCAAATTATTTGGCAATTATGGATGCTTTTTACCCCAATTTAAAAAGGCTTGCACTCCTGGCGATGTGCTTCCTTTCTCCGCTTATTTTACTGGCACAAACCAAGATTTCCGGCGTCGTTAATGATGAGGCTAATCAGCCGCTTCCCGGTGTAAGTGTAATGATCAAGGGTTCTAAAACCGGAACAACCACTGATAATTATGGTCGCTTTATCCTATCAGCAAATATCGGGCAAACACTCCAGTTTCAGTTTGTAGGCTTTACCAGCCAGGATGCCACCATTAATCAAAATATCAACCCCATTACCATTACCTTGAAAGGGAACAACGAAACACTTAACGAAGTAGTGGTAACCGCTTTAGGTGTAAAAAAAGATAACCGTAAAATCGGTTATGCCGTTTCTACGGTGCAGGGAGAAGATCTCACACTTGCCCGTGATCCAAATCCGGTAACTGGCTTAATTGGTAAGGTAGCCGGATTATCAGTAGGCCCTTCGGCAGAATTATTGGGCTCACCCAATGTAGCCATTCGTGGAAATACCATCTCTTTATATGTAGTGGATGGTTTCCCAATCAATACAGATACCTATAATATCAGTCCGGATGATATTGATACTTATACTGTACTAAAAGGCCCTGCAGCTGCCGCACTTTATGGCAACAGGGCATCTTATGGTGCAATCCTCATCACCACAAAAAAGGGAAACAAAAATAAAAAAGGCTTAACCATTGATGTGAACAGCAGTACTGTAATAAACAAAGGTTTTTTAGCATTCCCACGAGTACAGCATGCTTATGGAGCAGGTGAAAATACTTTTTATCAGTTTGTTGATGGTAAAGGTGGTGCACCGGGTGGTGTAGATGCCGATTATGACATTTGGGGACCTTATTTTAACGGACAATTAATTGCCCAATATGATAGCCCTATCGTTAATGGTGTACGTCAGCCAACACCTTATACAGCGCGGGGTGCAAATAATTTAACTAACTTTTTACGTACCGGAGTTCAAACGAACAACAACATTGCCTTAACCTCCAACGGTGAAAATCATACCATCCGCTTTTCTGCTTCGCAACAACACCAGGATAGTTATATTCCTGAGCAATACCTGGATATTGCCAATGCGAACCTATATGCATCATTTAATCCAAGCCCACGCTGGAAATTTGAAGGTAATGTTAACTTCAACCGTCAAACCACTGATAACTTTCCAGATGTACAATACGGCCCAAACAGTTTAATTTATAACCTGGCCATTTGGACTGGTGCAGACTGGGATGTTAATGCACCTGACATTAAGGCCATCTGGCAACCAGGCAAAGAAGGTATTCAACAGCAATTTGCAGAATATACCCGTTACCACAACCCTTGGTTTATGGTTAAGGAATGGACAAGAGGCCATTACAAAACCAACACCACTGGTTACCTTTTAGCGAATTACAAAATTAACACGAACCTGAATGCTACCTTACGCTCACAGGTTGATACCTACAACATTCTGCGTACCGAGAAAATGCCTTTTTCTGCCCACCCTTACGGACGTGAAGGCAATGAAGGGGATTATCGTGAAGATCGCCGCGACTTATTCGACAACAATACGGAGTTGATGTTAAATTACGATTATACCGTTAAAAAATTCATTAACATTTCAGGTTTGATCGGTGGAAACATGCGCAACATGTCTTATAATTCCAGCTGGACTTCAACTGATTACCTGAATGTTCCTGAAGTTTATGCCTTTAGCAACTCCAAAAATCCAATCCAGTCTACCAGTTTCAACTCTGGCATGCGCGTGTTAAGTGCTTATTACTCATTAGATTTAAGCTTAGGCAAATATGCAACCATTTCAAGTACGGGTCGTTTAGATAAATCTTCTGCCTTTCAGGTTCCAACAACCTATTATTACCCAAGCTTATCGGTAGCAACCGTAATATCTGATTATATTAAAATGCCTGAGTTTATCAGCTTTTTAAAAGCAAGGGCTTCATATTCTAATATTCGTTCTGATGCTACTTCCACCACCATAGGCCCTGCCCCTTTCAGTTCAATTACAGCATTGGGTGGTAGCACTGGTGCCTCACTTTTTAATAATCCATTGGGCTATGGCACCACTTATAGTTCTCCATACAATGGTCCGGATTATTCACTAAATACTTCTTACGCTACCAGCAAACCTTATAACAGTCAAACCGCAGGTTACGCTTCTGATTATTTATATCAAAATGGAATTAAAACATCAACCCGTGTAAATTATGAGGAAGGTTTTGACATCAGGTTTCTTAAAAACAGATTAACCTTTAGCGGAACAGCTTTCCAGTATATTGATGGTCCAAGAATTTTACCAAACGCAATTTCAACAGCTACAGGTTACACCATCGAATACCTGAATGCACTTAAAACTAAGAAAACAGGATACGAAGGTTCGTTAAGTGGTGATGTTTTCAAGCAGGCAGATGGCTTTAGCTGGAATATCTTAACCAATATTTCTACTTACAAAGAGGTTTATAAAGAGCTTCCTCAAGGTCAAAGCATTTATGCCACATTCTTTAAAGCAGGAGACCGCACAGATAAATTATACGGAACTGCATTTGTGAGAACACCTGATGGAAAAATTATCAATGATGCAGCGGGCAAACCATTGGTTAACCCAACAGCACAGTTTCTGGGTAACGAAATCGGTAGATTTAACTGGAGCATTTACAATAAATTCCAATATAAAAACCTGAGTCTGGGCATCCAGTTTGATGGTAATGTAGGTGGCGTAATTGTTGATTACATGCACAACAAAACCATGCGTGGTGGTTCTAATGCTGAAACGGCAGAAGGTGCCTTGGGTGCCGCCAGGTATCAGGATTGGTCAAATTTTGGAAAGGCCGGTTATAATGGCAGCTATGTTGGAGAAGGTGTAGTAATCGCTAATGGCGCTTCAATTAATTATGATTCTAACACGGGCGCAGTGCTTAATTATTCGGCTTTACAATATGCGCCAAACACCCAGGCTGCCTTTGTACAGGATTATGTGAGTAAATATTATAATGTTGATGAGGCGAACCTCATGAGTAAAACATTCACCAAGCTGCGTGAGGTTACCCTTGGCTATGAGTTTTCTAAAGAATTACTGGAAAAAACCTTTATCAGAAAAGCTTCCTTATCCATTTATGGTAGAAATTTATTGTATTTCTATAAAGATAAACGCTTTAAAGACGTAGATCTTGATCAGTATAATTATGCAACATCATCAACGGGTTTGCAATCGCCAACTATCCGCAGTTTTGGTATCAACCTAAACGCTTCTTTCTAACCTTGATAACACAAAAGATCATGAAAAAAACAGCCCCTATATTCCTGCTGCCTCTGGTGCTCATCACCTTAGTAACAGGCTGTAAAAAAAGCTTTGAAGAGCTTACACAAAACACCAATAAACCTAATGCCGTTTCTGCAGCCCTTTTGTTAAATGGCGTATTAAATAATTTGCCCGATTTACCAGATGGTTCGAAAGAAACTTATAGCCAGTATTACCTGAACAATTATGATTACTATGGCAATAACCGTTACGATTTAGGTGGCGGCGATGACTATTACACTACACTTAAAAACGTAGTGGAGATGGAGCAACGTGCTGCAGCTACCGGTGGTGCCAGCATAAACCCTTATGAGGCTTTGGGTAAATTTTTCAAAGCTTACTTCTTTAGTAAAATGAGTTTGGAAATGGGCGATATCCCAATGACCCAGGCATTAAAGGGACTGGATGCATTAGAGCCTGTGTATGATTCGCAAAAAACGGTTATGCAGCAATCGCTGGCCTGGCTGGAAAGCGCTAATAGTGATCTGGATCAGTTAATCAAAAACCCTGCTAATTTTGGTACGGGTGCTGGCGCAACACTCAGTAATGATATTTATTTTAACAATGACTTGAGCAAATGGCAAAAAACAGTAAATGCATTAAGAATCAGATTATTGCTTCAATTAAGCAAAAAAACAGCTGATACTGACCTGAATGTGATTACACAGTTTGCAAGCATTATTGGCAACGCTACTAAATATCCTCTAATGACCAGTAATGCAGATAACCTGCAATACACTTTTGTAGCACCAAATAACTATTATCCTCAAAACCCAAATAATTTCGGGCAAAGCGGATCCAGAAAAAATTCATCTGCTACGTACATCAGCTTGCTTACCCGCCTTAGAGATCCAAGGGTTTATGCCACGGCTGAGCCATCAAGAGATTTAGTGGATAATGCCAAACAAAGTGCTACAGATTTTGCTTCTTTCGTTGGAGCAGATGCAGGATTAGATTTGGGCGTGATGTATAACAATGCTGGTTTACAAAAATATTCTTTCATTAACCGTAAACGTTTTTATTCCACTTATACCGGTGAGCCAAGCATACAAATCGGTTATGCAGAACTCATGTTTAACATTGCCGAAGGCATTAACAGAGGATGGGCAGGCGGAAATGCTGAAACATATTATATTGCAGGTATAAAGGCTTCAATGAGTGCATATGGTATTCCTGAAACGGGCAACTACATGGCATATTTTTACCGTCCGGGATCAACAGATGTAACCAACTCATCCAATTATGATACCTTCAGCATCCCGGTAGATTTCAATACTTATTACAACCAAACCAATGTAAAGTACACCGCTGGCGCCACAGGCATCACACAGATTTTACAACAGAAATACCTGGCCTTGTTCAGACATTCTGGTTTAGAATCTTATTTTACTTACCGCCGTACCGGGATTCCTACCTTTACAACTGGCCCTGGAACAGGAAACGGAAACCGGATTGCCCAACGATTTAAATATCCTTCGGCAGAACGTACCGCCAATGCTAAAAATTACCAGGCAGCCATTACCACTCAGTTTAATGGCAATGATGACATCAATGGCATCATGTGGATTTTAAAATAATAGCTGTTCAGGCAAGGCCAACCATTGGTCTTGCCTTTACCCCAAACCCATCATATGAAAAAGATCATATTAATTTTTGCCTTATCCATTAGCGCATCATTTTCCTTTGCGCAAACCAGAAAAACAAAAAACCTGATTATTGTCACTCTTGATGGAATGCGTTGGCATGAAGTATTCAGGGGAGCTGATTCTGCCATGATCAGTTCTAAATACACTGAAGATAAGGATGAAGTGAGAAAAAAATACTGGACTGCCGCTCTGGAAGACAGAAGGAAACTACTTTTTCCATTTTTATGGAATACCGTGGCAAAAGATGGGCAAGTTTATGGTAACCGCGATTTAGGCAACAAAGAGGAATTATCCAATTCATATCGTTTTTCATACCCAGGATACAATGAAATTTTTACAGGTTTCCCTGATGTGAGGATGAATACCAATGATGCCATTGCAAACCCTAATATGAATGTGTTGGAATTTCTGAATAAGCAAAAAGGCTTTGAAGGCAAAGTCATTACGTTTTCATCATGGGAGCGTTTTCCACAAATTCTGAATACCAGCCGCTCTGGTCTGCCAGTATACTCCGGCTATGCAGATTTGAAAAACAATGACGCAAATGCCAGGTTAAAATACCTGAACGAACTGCAACATAATGTACCGCATTACCTCGGTGATTCTACCAGACTAGATTTCATTACTTATGAATTTAGTAAGGAATATATCAAACAGTATAAACCAAGGGTACTTTATATGGCTTTTGATGAAACCGATGATATGGCACATGCAGGTAATTATAAATTTTATCTAGATAGGGCCAAACAGGAAGATGGCTATATTAAAACCCTATGGGAAATGATACAGGCAGATCCGTTTTATAAAAACAACACTACATTGCTTATCACCTGCGATCATGGCCGTGGAGATGTGCCAATAGATCAATGGCGTGACCATGGTGCAAATATTAAGGGTGCTGAAAATACCTGGTTCGCCATTTTAGGGCCAGATACACCTGCAGCAGGAGAATTAAAAACACCGACAACAATTTACCACAAACAACTGGCACAAACGATGTCTATGCTGCTAGGCTTCGATTTTAAAGCTGCCGCCAAACATGAGGTTGGAGATGCCATCAAAACGGTGTTTAAATAAGATTACAGTTATCGGATGACTACCTAGCACATTAGCTATAGTCATCCGATGACTTATGTACTAAATGCGTTGCAATCTTTAACCAAATAATCAAGAATTTGAACTGATGTTGAATAAAATCTTTAAACTTCATCCGTTGCCGGTCCTATGTTTAAAACCTGATTGAATAAACTTCTCCGGTTTACTTCCGAACATTTCCTTAAGATTGATGGTTATGATGATGTACTAACCGAATACAGATCATGGCAAAAGAGAAGAAGAAAAAAACATCGAAGAAAAAAGGTGGCAAAAAGAAAGATAAAAAGAAAAAAGGCAGCACTAAGAAGAATAAACTTGGTGTAAAAAACTCCTTGGTGAATAACATCAATGCCCGCAAAAAGAAGGGAAAATCCCGTTCGAAGAAAAAATCGAAAGTTAGCAGAAAGGCTTACAAAAAAATGAAAGAGGGCTGGAAGAAATAAGGTATTTAGCGGAATATGATTTGGTAGCGTCTTTATGATAATGGCCGATTTAATCTGTAATCATGGTTTTTTATTCCGCAAAATTCGTGAAAATTATAAATGATAATTTTAGGCTATCTTTGCACAAAATAAAATCGATGGCGGTATTACATAAAAAAGAAGAAAAAATTCAGGCAGTGCTGGGTAGGTTGCCTAAAAAATATACAGATGAACAATTTGTTGAAATGTTTATCAGACTTTACTCTAAAGATTGGGGAAAGATTAAATCAGCTTACATCAAGCAATCTCAGGATAAAGAAAAGGGTTCTATCATCAACATGCCTAAGCCAGAGATTTATTTGAAACAAGTTTTAGCCAACTACTTACAAAATGCAGCTGCACCAAAAGCTGCTGAAGTAAAAGAAGAAGTGGTAAAGGTACCAGAAACTACAGTAGAGAAACCAAAAGTAACAGCAAAAAAAGAAGCTGAAGCAGTAGAAGAAACTGTAGTACCTAAAAAGGCAAAAGCTCCGGCCAAAAATAAAGTTGAAGCAGCAGAAGAGCCGGCTGCGGAAATAAAGAAAACAAAAGCCCCTGCTAAGAAAAAAGCTGAAACGATAGAAGAGCCAGTTGCTGAAGTAAAAAAAACTAAAGCGCCGGCTAAGAAGAAAGTTGAGAAAGCAGAAGATGCTTCATCTGAAATTAAGAAACCAAAAGCAGCAACTAAGAAGCCTGTAGCAAAAAAATAAAAAAATTTTCACTCAGATATAATAAATCATCCTTTTGGTTGTTTATGTATATGAGAGCGTTAATTTAGATTACGGGGATAGGTCGGTATGATTTATCCCCGTTCTTTTTTACACCCGGATTTAGACGTTACCATAACTGTTGGATTGCCCGCCATCAATGGCTATGGTTTGGCCATTTACATAACTGCAATCTTTACTTAATAAAAAGCAAACCACTTTAGCTACTTCCTCCGGCAATCCAAGCCTTTTAGCAGGATTGGCCTGTGCATACTCCTTTTCTGCAGCTTTCGGATCATCAGGATTTATTTGCTTAAAAGCTCCTGCAACCATTGGGGTAAGTATGGCGCCCGGTGCTATAGCGTTTGAGGTAATTCCATGCCTGGCATATTCTAAAGCAGTATTTTTGGTCATACCAGAAACTGCATGTTTACTGGCCACATAAGGCATTTGATTCATTACGCCGCGTATCCCTCCAACAGATGCCACATTAACAATTCTACCATATTTTTTTTCCTCCATATGTGGTAACACATAGCGTAAGCCGTAATAAACGCCAAGTAAATTAATATCGATCACCTTTTTAAATACATCAACCTCATATGCTGTAATGGATGCCTGTTTGCCCTCAATTCCAGCATTATTATAAAACCCATCTATTTGTCCAAATTTTTCAATGGTTTCAGTTACATAAGCTTCAACCTCTTCTTCTTTTGATACATCAGCCTTAATGGTTAAAATTTCAACCTCAGGATAGTCATTTAATAAATCAGACTTTGTTTTTTGCAGGGCCTCTTCATTATAATCAACCAGCACCAGCTTTGCTCCTAAAGCCGCAGCTTCCATTGCAGTTGCCAATCCTAAACCCATTCCTGCTCCTGTAATCAGGATTACATTTTTTTCTAAAGTTTTCATGTTCTTTATTTTATAATTATAATCAATCAATCCGCCATGCAGATTTATCTATGATCAATAAACGCTTGCTTAACGAACGCAGGGCAATGGCTAATGTTTGTCAGTAAATTTTAATAAACCGGAAAATGTAAAACATCAGATTGTAACTTTCTACATTATAATTGGCATATCGGGAAAAGTCGATATACCTTTGCTTTATGGATCAAGTAGAAATCTTTAAAGCCTTATCAAACAAAACCCGTTTACAGATACTAAACTGGCTTAAAGAACCTGCCGAGAATTTTCCAGAACAGCTAAATCCCGATTTTGAAAATATTGGCGTTTGTGTTGGACAGATTCAAATGAAGGCCGGTTTATCTCAAAGCACCATTTCCGAATACCTTTCCATTTTACAGCGTTCAAATTTGGTTACGGCTACCCGTGTTGGCCAATGGACTTACTATAAACGCAGTGAAGAAGGAATCAAGATGCTAAATCAAATTATTAGTACAGAATTATAAAAACAGAAATATATGAACACAGATAGTTTATTTAAGCCCTTTAGCTTAAAAACATTAAACACAAAAAATAGAATCGTAATGGCCCCGATGACGAGATCTTTTTCTCCAGATGGCGTTCCAACTGATGCCGTTGCAGCATATTATGCCAAACGAGCAGCCGGAGAAGTGGGATTAATCTTATCTGAAGGAACAGTAATTAATCGCCCTTCTTCTTCTGCAGACCCTAATATCCCACATTTTTATGGTGATCAGGCATTGGCTGGCTGGCAGAAAGTGATCAATGATGTTCATGCTGCAGGCGCACAAATGGGTCCACAAATCTGGCACCAGGGAATAATGGAAAACCATGCATCTGGCTGGACACCTAGTACACCTTTCGAAGGTCCGTCTGCTTTACAAAGACCCGGTTTTGAAAACGGTGTCCCTATGACTGATGCTGCAATTGCAGACACCATTGCAGCTTTTGGGCAGGCAGCAGCAGATGCAAAAGCGTTAGGCTTTGATACGGTAGAAATTCACGGTGCACATCAATATTTAATTGACCAATTTTTTTGGGATGCTACGAACAACCGCACCGATATATATGGTGGTAAAACTCTGGCTGAGCGGACACGTTTTGCTGTTGAAGTAATCAAAGAAACCCGTAAGCGTGTTGGAGAAGATTTTGCTTTAATTATTCGCTTATCACAATTTAAGCCTGCTGCCTACGATTTCAAATTAGCCAAGAATGAAAACGAGATGGAACAATGGTTAACGCCACTGGTTGATGCAGGAATTGATATTTTACATTGCTCTCAACGTCGCTTCTGGGAACCAGAATTTGAAGGATCTGATTTAAACTTTGCTGGATGGGCGAAAAAAATCACTGGTAAAGCCACTATATCAGTTGGTTCTGTTGGTTTAGACGGTGATTTCTTTGGTGCATTTGCCGGACAAAGCTCTCAACCAAGTTCGTTGGATGAATTGGTACGCAGAATGGATCGTGGAGATTTTGATTTAATTGCTGTTGGCCGTCCATTATTATCCGATGCAAATTGGGTAGATAAAATTAAAAATAACCGTACGGATGAATTGAAAGGCTTTAGCAAAGAGGCTTTAGCTGAATTGGTATAAATTTGCTATTTATAAAGCAAAAAAGCATCTCAGCAATGGGGTGCTTTTTTTGTTCTGACAACTTTAATAGAATTTCCTTAATTTCATGTATTAAAAATCAAATTATGTCTAACATTTCACTCATTATAGAAGAACGTCCGGCCAATATTGGCAATTTCATGGTTGGAAGATTGTTGCCTTTCAGAGAAAAGCGAATGGTTGGCCCTTTTGCATTCATCGACCATATGGGACCAGCAGCCATGAGCGATCATGAAAATTTAGATGTCCCACCACATCCACATATTGGTTTATCTACATTGACTTTTCTTTTTGAAGGGGAGATTGAACACCGCGATAGCATGGGTACAGATGTCATCATTAAACCTGGTCAGGTAAACTGGATGACATCTGGTAGCGGCATTGCACATTCCGAAAGAACACCGGCACATCTTCGCCAAACAGACAAAATGCTTCATGGCTTACAAATCTGGGTTGCGCTGCCCAAAGATTTAGAACAGATGGAACCGGAGTTTTTTCATGTTGAAGAAACCGACATCCCGAGTTGGAACCATGATAGTGTAAATATTAAGTTGATCGCTGGTGAAGCTTTTGGACGTAAGTCACCCGTTCCGGTTTATTGCCGCCTTTATTTTATTGAAATCAAAAGCAATAAAAGGCAAAAGCTAAATATCGGAGATAATTTATTTGGTGAAAGTGCTCTTTATATTTTAGAAGGCGGCATTGAAAGCGATGGACATTTATTTGAACCACGACTCATTTTAATTGCCAACGATGCCAAACTTTGTGAGTTTACCATGCTGGAAAATACGACAGTTTACATTTTTGGTGGAGAGCCTTTTCCTGAAGAAAGATTTATTTACTGGAATTTTGTGGCTTCGGATAAAGCTTTAATTGAACAGGCAAAGCAAAATTGGTTGGATCAAAAATTTAAACCCGTTCCTGGCGAAACTGAATTTGTTCCCTTGCCTAACCAGAATCCTTATTTAAAAAAATAACTACGGAAATTCTTTTAGAGTCGTCCTCCTGAATTTATTTCAGGATCTTCTTTTGAAGATATTAGGACGAGAGATTGCTTCGTCGTTCCTCCTCGCAATGACGACAATTCTATAGTGCCATCCTCATGAAGCTGATTCTGGACCTTAACATAAAAGGTGCTAAACTAAATCCGATAACTATCGGATCAGCATGACGGTTTGGTTAGGTAATCCCTTCAAAAAATCCGTCTTTGCGAAGCAGATCTTTCATCTGCTGAAGCAATCTCTATTGAAGAATCTGCAAAATAGATTGCTTCGTCGTTCCTCATTGCAATAACAACAATTCTTTTAGACTCGTCTTCCTGAATTAAATTCAGGATCTTTTATAAAGAGTTTATTATGAGAGATTGCCTGGTCTTTCTTCCCCGCAATGACAATAGATCATCTGATATTATTCTTCCAACAAAGCCTGTCTGATTTTTTCAGCAGCTTCGGCCAGTTCTTCCTGACTTGGGCTTAATTTTTCTTTGCTAAAGTTCATATCGCTCACATTATTCATTGGAATTAAATGAATATGCGCATGTGGAACTTCCAATCCGATTACTGAAACGCCTACTTTTTTACAAGGAAAAGCAGTCTTCACTCCTTTTGCCACAATTTTAGCAAACATCCAAAGACCAACAAAAAGGTCTTCATCCATATCAAAAATGTAATCCACTTCAATTTTTGGAATCACTAAAACATGGCCAGCAGTTAAAGGCTGAACATCCAGAAACGCTAAATACTCTACTGTTTCAGCTACAATATGTGCGTTGATTTCTCCAGCAACGATTTTTGAAAAGACGGTCATAAGTAAGTTTTAGGTTGTGAGTATAAGTTACAGGTCTGGTCTTACAACCTGCAACCTATAACTCGTAACATTTTTATCTTGATATTTCTAAAACTTCAAATTGCATTTTACCTGCCGGCACTTCAATTTCTGCAAATTCACCAACAGATTTACCCAATAAACCTTGTGCAATTGGTGATTTTACCGAAATTTTTCCAGTTTTTAAATCTGCTTCAGTTTCGGCAACTAATTGATAAGTCATGGTTGCACCATTCTTTACATTTTTGATCTTTACAATAGATAATGCCAATACCTTTGTTAAATCCAATTTTGACTCATCAATTAAGCGGGCATTCGCCAATGTATTTTTTAATTTGGAAATTTTCGCCTCATGCAAACCCTGCGCCTCTTTTGCGGCATCATATTCTGCATTCTCCGATAAATCACCTTTATCTCTTGCTTCAGCAATTGCTTTAGATATTAGCTGACGCCCTGTGGTTGTTAGATAATGAACTTCCTCTCTTAATTTATCTAAGCCCTCTTGTGTGTAGTACGTTACCTCTGTCATTGCTCTATTAATTTTGTTTCAAACGCTATAAAAAACAAACAAGACTACATAGTTGGTTACTACATAGTCTTGCTTCAATTATAACGAAGATAAAATCTGAAAATTACAAATGCAAATAAATACACATGATTTTTGCGATTTAAGGATAAACAAGATTTTATGTGATGATTAAATCTTGGCACAATTCATTCATTATTTTTTACTTTTAGCTAAAATTATTCTAAAAAATGAAAAAGTTATTCTCACTAGTCCTCATCTGGGGTTTGGGCTGTTATACCCTTTCGGCGCAGGAACTTTATATGCCAAGAAATATTAAAGCTGCCTATCAAAAAGGTACACGATCTATTAATGGCCAACCAGGCCCTAATTACTGGCAAAACCATGGCCAGTACAATATGGATATCAAAGTAGATGCAGAAACCAAAATAGTAAGCGGACAGGAAGAGATATTGTATAGTAACAACAGTACTGATACGTTAAATGTGTTAGCGATTCGTTTCGTAAATAATCTGCACAAACCTACTTCACCAAGGAGCGGTACGGTTAGTGAAGATTTTTTATCTAGCGGACTTAATATTTCATCTTTTGCTGTAGATGGAGAAACCTATAAAGTTGATTCAAAAAACTGGGGAACGGTTGGAAATGTGAAATTGAAAAAACCTTTAAACCCCAAATCAAAAATTACCGTAAAAATTCAGTGGGATTATCCGTTATCAAAAGAAAGCGGTCGTGAGGGACAAATTGACCCGAATTCATTTTTTGTGGCCTACAGTTATCCGCGTATTTCGGTATATGATGATTACAATGGCTGGGACCGGATTCCACATACTGATAGGGCAGAGTTTTACAATGATTTTAATGATTATGTTTTTTCTGTAAAAGCACCAAAGAATTATGTTGTCTATGCCACTGGCGATTTTTTAAATCCTGATGAAGTGCTTCAGCCGGAAATTGCTGCTCGTTTAAAAAAATCGTATAACACAGATGAAGTGGTTCATATTGCAACTGCTGATGAACTAAAAGATGGAAAAGTAACAGCGCAAAAAGATTGGAACACCTGGAAATTTAAAGCTGACCACATTACTGATGTTACTTTTGCACTGAGCAATCATTATGTTTGGGATGGAGGAAGCGTGATTGTTGATACTAAAACAGGCCGCAGGGCGAGCGCACAGGCTGCTTATAACCCAACTACTGGCAAAGATTTTTTAAACTCTGTTAAATACAACATTAATGCCCTATCGTGGTTTTCAAACAACTGGCCAGGCATTCCATATCCTTATCTAAAAACCATCGCTTTCCAGGGCTTTGCGGATATGGAGTTTCCAATGATGGTGAATGATTCTAACTTTGGAGATCCTGTTTTTGCACAATTGGTTCAGGATCATGAAGTGGCACATACCTATTTCCCTTTCTACATGGGCATTAATGAAACCCGCTACGCTTACATGGATGAAGGTTGGGCAACTACCTTTGAATATTTAATCGGCATTGCAGAGCATGGGAAACAGGCGGCAGATGATTTTTACAAAAAGTTCAGGGTAAATGATTATATCAATGACAAATCAACGGAAGAAGATCAGCCCGTAATTTCCATGTCTGATCAGGTTTCTGGTGCAGGTTACGGCAATAACTCGTATGGAAAAGCATCTTTATCTTACCTGGCGTTGAAAGATATGCTGGGCGATGCAACCTTCAAAAAAGCATTGCATCATTATATGAATACCTGGAATGGCAAACATCCTATTCCGTGGGATTATTTTAATTCGATGAATACAGGTTCTGGTCAAAACTTAAATTGGTTTTTTCAAAATTGGTTTTTCACCAATAATTATTTGGATTTAGCTATTGCAAAAGTTGCCACTGCTAAAGGTAAATCACTCGTTACTGTTAAAAATGTTGGGGGCTTTGCGATTCCTTTTGATGTAGAGGTAATTTATGCAGATGGTAAAAAAGAAACCATTCATCAAACACCAGCTGTTTGGAAAGTGAACCAAAAAGAAGCGGTGATTAATGTCCCATCAGCAAAGAAAATTACATCGGTTACTTTAGATAATGGTATCTATGTGGATGCAACACCGAAAGATAATGTTTATGTTGTAAAATAGTTGACTTAAGGTTGGCAGTTTTCAATTTGCAAACTGCCAACTTTCTATTTTTTATTCACTGCTTAAACGGCTAACTGTTCTCCGCTTTAAAAGTCGCTTCGTGTTTAACGGGAAAATTAAGTGAATTGGCGATGAAGCACATTTTATTGGCTTCTTGATGTAGCGATTCTGCAAGTTCAAAATGAGCCTTATCTGCAATTAAAACCTGAGGATGTAAAGTTACCTCTTTAAACTTCCCACTCCCATCTGCCAGTTCTTCCATGATTCCAACAGCCTTATCCTTATAATCTATTACTACAATTTCATTTTTCGAGCACAGGTGCAAATACCAAAGCATATGGCAACTGGAAATGGAAGATAAAAGCAGATCTTCAGGGTTATATTTAGCTTTATCACCCAGAAAGGCAGAATCTGATGAACCTAAAATATCGGCTTTACCATCAACTGTTATGGTATAATCGCGATCATATGATCGATAATCCATTGTTCCGGAACCCTTATTTCCAGTCCACGTGATTGTTGTTGAATATAAATGATCTTTCGGCATGATATAATTTAGTTAGATTTTGTAATCCAATTTATGAATTTTGGTCTGAATTTTTAAAAAGAATCCTAACTGTTTTTAATTTAGATTTAGAATGAGAATGTATATCATCCTCGCTTGTAACGAGGATAATGATAAAGTCAATTTTATCGTCCTCATTTCATACCCCTCTCAAGAAAAGCCCTGCAACTTATCTGCAAGTACTTCCGAAATCTTCCGGTAAGAATCAAAAGTCCATCCGCCTACATGCGGAGTTAAAATAATCTTTTCATTCGCTTTTAATTCATCGTACCAATCTTGTTCGCCTAATGCTGGGAATTTTTCTGTTTGCAACACATCTAAACCAGCACCTAAAATTTTACCAGATTTAATGGCATTTAAAACAGCTTTTGTACTTACTACCTCTCCCCTCGCAGTATTGATGAAAAAAATTGGTTTTTTAAAATGAAAAAAATATTCATCATCAACCATTTGTCTGGTTTCTGCAGTGAGTGGAATGTGCAAGCTCAACACATCACTATGTTTTACAATCTCTTCCATACTTACCTCACGTGCAAAAGCATCACTAAAGCCTGTTTTATATTTATCATAAGCCATTACATCTACTTCAAAGCCTGCAAGTTTTTTAGCAAAACTTTGCCCCATAAAGCCGTAACCTATAATCCCTACCTTTTTACCTTTCAACTCATAACCCCGATTGCCTTCACGATCCCAAATTCCATTTCTAATTTCCTGATCAGCCTTGCGGAAATTATTCATTAATGATAATAACAACCCGGTAGCATGTTCTCCAACAGCATCACAATTTCCTTCAGGAGCATTAATCAGTTCAATATTTCTTTCAAATGCGATTTTATCATCAATATTATCTAAACCCGCACCTGCTCTGGCCACAAATTTTAAATTGGGGGCAGCTGCAAAAATCTCAGCATCAATTCTAAACTTGGTTCTTACAGCAATACCTACATAATCCTTAATTTTCTCTAACGTTTGCTGCCGTGTAATTTGTGGCTCATCATCAACCACATAACCCATTGCAATAGCCCGCTCCTTAAAAACAGGATGTAAATCATCAACGATTAATATTTTCTTCATTTGTAAATTTTATTTTCGACGTTTTTGAGATCAGACAAAAGTAACATTTTATAAAAGGCTTCTGCATCTCAAAATCCCTTATTTATTTAAGCCAGCCAGCATCATTAAGGCTCACAAAAATATTACTATAAAACCGCTGTAATAAAATAGTTACGCCACGCTTATTAAACTTAGTTGCTGTTACTTTGTCTCCCTTTACAACACACACACAAATTTTAATTTTTAATGAGACTTTTACAATTACGAACATTACCTATAATCATCCTCCTTTTAAGTTTAACTTTTAATCTTTTTGCCCAAACTGGTGGCAAAGCAAAAATTACCGGTGTATTAAAAGATGCTAAAACTCAAGAAACCATCCCTTTTGCTACAGCTGTTTTAATAGATAAAACAACAGCAAAGAACGTGAAGATAGCACAGACCGATCTGAACGGAGCTTTTGTAATGGCTGACTTACCCAAAGGAAATTTCACTTTCAAAATTAGCTTTGTTGGCTATCAAACCATGGTGAGGGACAATGTTGCCATTACCGCAGCAACAGGCACTTTAAACTTCGGCGACATTAAAATGAATGCGGCCAAAGGAAATATTTTAAGCGAGGTGACCGTGACAGGCCAGAAACAGGGCATGCAGATGGGAATTGATAAAAAAATATTTTCGGTAGATCAGAGTGTAATCAGCGAAGGTGGTTCGGCAACTGATTTATTGCAAAATGTTCCTTCCGTTTCTACAGATATGGATGGTAATGTAAGTTTACGTGGCTCTACAGGTGTTAAAGTTTTAATTGATGGCAAGCCTTCTTTAATTGCAGGAGGTAATGTTGCACAGATTTTAGCTTCCATTCCGGCGAGTTCAATTGAAAGTGTAGAGGTAATCACCAATCCGTCAGCTAAATATGATGCAGAAGGTCAGTCGGGCATTATCAACATTGTCTTAAAGAAAAATACTAAATTAGGTTTCAACGGTTCTGCCGCAATCACGGCTGGTAACCGCGATAATTATAATGCAAATACAAATTTAAGTTTCCAGAATAGTAAGGTAAATATTTATGGAAACTATAGCTATCGTTATGGGAACCGTGTTGGAGGAGGTTATCAGGACATTACCTATAAATCAGACTTGGCGAGAACTGCCTTTACCAATCAGGCAACCACTTCAAATACTTTGGAGAAAGGGCATAATGCCAAGGCTGGGTTAGATTATTATCTGGCGCCTAAAAGCGTTATCAGTTTATCAGGTGGTTTCAATTCAAGAGAAAACGAGCGAAATGAATTATTGGATATCAGACAATTGAATCGTGCACAAACACCTGTTTCTTTGAGCAACAGAACCAATTTAAATGATGGCTATGGAAGCAGTTATGATTTAAATTTGGATTACGTACAGAAGTTTAAAAAACCTAAAGAAGAATTGACTTTTAATTTTGGTTATTCTAATGGAGATAACAATAACGATCAAACTTACAGTACCACTACAACCAATAGAAACAATGTTCCGATTAACGAAAACTTAAGTTTGCAACGTGTTTTTAATAGGGGCGATAACTCAAACTACAATATCCAAACAGATTATAGCGTGCCTGTTGGCAAAGCGGGTAAAGTGGAAGTCGGCTACCGCAGCCAGATTCGTTTAGGGGATAACAACCAATACGCAGATTCTATTTTAACAAACACCGGCGTTTATATAGAAAACAATAAACTAATTAATAATTTTAATAGCAAAGACCAGGTGCATGCCCTTTATGTGAACTATCAGAATCAAATTAAAGATTTTGGATACCAATTGGGTTTAAGGGCAGAAGATGCCCGTTTGGATACGCATTTAGATGGCTACACTAATAATGTACTAACTTCAAGCGAAGGAAATATTCACTATAAAAGATTATACCCAAGTGTATTTTTAACACAGAAACTGAAAGGTGATAATCAACTTCAGCTAAGCTATACCCGCCGTGTAAATCGTCCACGCCCATGGGATACCAATCCATTTTTAGATGTATCTGATCCATTTAACTACAGAGGTGGTAATCCGAACTTATTGCCTGAAGATGTTCACTCTTTCGAATTGGGTTACAGCAAATACTGGAAAAAAGTAACCTTAACTTCGAGTTTGTATTTCCGTCAAACCAATGATGTTATTCAACGGGTAAGAAGCTCACCTGTTAACGGAATTATAACTTCAACACCACAAAACTTAACGCGGCAGATTAATAGTGGTTTAGAGTTAATTGGTCGTTTCGATTTAGTGAAAGCATTAAATTTTACCACCAATGTAAATCTTTATCAGGCAAAATTTGATGGAGATGAAAGATTCAATATTAAATCAAGCCATGGTTTTAGCTGGAATGGAAACGTAACCGCAAACTTAACTGTTGTTAAAAACGTATCGGTTCAAGTTCGTGGCGATTATCGTGCATCTGAAGTAATGGCACAAGGTAAACGTAATGCGATGTACGGAATTGATGGTGGGGCAAAATATGACTTCCCGAACAAAAAGGCCTCATTAAGTTTCAATGTTAGGGATGTATTTAATACCAGAAGATGGAGTATGACCACAGAAGATGATTTTACAATTGTAGATTTTGAACGTCAGATGCAGGGCACTATGGGTAATTTAACCTTCTCTTACCGCTTTGGGAAAACCACTTTTAGTAACGTAAAAAAACAGAAAAAAGACGATCAACAGGAAAATAGACCTGATGAAGGATCATTCTAATAGCCTAAGGCGTTTCGAATATCGGAACGCCTTTTTTGTTTAAGTACAGCGTGTGAAAATGATATTCATTATCTTGCACTATGGAAGATCAAAACCCTTGGAAGACGCTCAATAGTGAATTAAAATACGACAACAATTGGATCAGGGTTACCGAACATCAGGTCATCAATCCATCTGGAGGTTCAGGAATTTACGGTGAGGTGCATTTCAAAAATTTCGCCATCGGCATTTTACCACTTGACGAAGAAAAAAACATCTGGCTGGTTGGGCAATATCGTTTTCCACTTAAAGCCTATAGCTGGGAAATTCCGGAAGGTGGTGGGCCATTTCATGAAGATCCTTTAGAAAGTGCCAGAAGGGAACTTTTAGAGGAAACCGGATTAAGCGCCAAAAACTGGAAAGAAATCCAGCGGATGCATCTCTCTAATTCGGTATGTGATGAAAAAGCCATTATTTACCTTGCAACCGATCTCATTCAAGGAATAGCCATGCCTGAAGAAACGGAGCAACTGTTGGTTAAAAAAGTACCTTTTGATAATGCCTACCAAATGGTTTTAAATGGTGAAATAACCGATTCGATGAGTGTTGCTGCTATTTTAAAAGCAAAACTGATGCTGTTAAATGGTGAATTATGATCGTAATTTACCAAATCTAACAGTTTTTAAAAACCTGCGGGTTTTATTTAAGTCTTATTATCTTTGCGAACTATTTAAATAAATATGAGCAAGCTTTTCGGCTATATTTTAAGCCCTGTTTTCTATTTTTTCTTTGGATTGACGCTTTGCATCTTCCATCCTATTCAGTGGGTTTGTTATCGCTTTTTTGGATACAAGGCACATAAAGTTTCTGTCGACATTCTGAACTTTTTTTTAACTTATTGCCAGGTATTCTTATTTAATTCTGTTCGCTTTAAAAACGATTATCAGCTTCCTGCTGATAGGCCAATTATCTTTACTGCTAACCATCAAAGCATGTATGACATTCCTTCTATGATCTGGTTTTTAAGAAAACACAGTGCAAAATTTATTTCTAAAATAGAACTTACAAAAGGCATCCCATCCATTTCTATTAACTTAAGGCTAGGCGGTGGCGCAAACATTGATAGAAAAGATAATAAACAGGCCATTTCTGAAATTATTAATCTCGGACGCAGAATGAAGGAAAACAACTGGAGTACGGTTATTTTCCCTGAAGGCACGCGGGCAAAAGATGGACAGGTTAAAACCTTCCAGTTTGGTGGAATTGCGACTTTATTAAAGGTTGTTCCAAATGCATTGGTTGTACCTGTTGCAATTGAAAACTCCTGGAAAATTGTGCGTTTCGGGATGTTTCCCCTTACTACTGGCCATGCTCTAAAATGGACCGTACTAAAACCAATAGAACCAGAAGGAAAGACAGCAAACGAAATTACACTGGAAGCTGAAAATGAAATTAGAAAAGTGCTTGGACAGGAAACTATTTAGTATCAATATCTGAGTATTAAGTATCAAGGCCATTTGCAGTTTTTAGCCTGCGGGACTTATAACTCACGACTATTAACTCCAGGCTAAAGACGCTAACTAAATATTCTTATTCCCGATTACCTTGAAAAACTCATCACGATAAGTATCCCCAACCGGAATGATTTTCTGATTGATGGTGATCCTGCTTCGCTCTATACTTTCAATTTTATCTACCGCAATAATGTATGATTTGTGTACCCGAATGAATTGACTTTGTGGCAAAGCTTCTTCCATTTTCTTCATGCTTTGAAGTGTAATTACCCTTTCGGTTTTGGTAAAGATAGAAATGTAGTCTTTCAAACCTTCAATGAAAAGGATATCATGTAAATAAATCTTCTGGATTTTATGTTCCGTTTTAACGAAAATATAGTCCTGAACAGGATTTGCAGGAGCTGAAAAAGGTGCAGGCGTTACAATTGGCTGGGCCACACTTGCTGGTGCTTCTACAGGTTTAAATTGGTTATGAACTTTTTCTACTGCTTTATAAAATCGGTCAAACGCAATTGGTTTCAAAAGGTAGTCTGATACATTAAGATCATAACTTTCCAAAGCATATTGTGGGTAAGCAGTGGTTAAAATATAATGGCATTTGTTTCCGGCAATTTTTAAAAACTGAATTCCGGTGAGTTCTGGCATTTGAATATCCAGGAAAACCAAATCGATGCCACCAGCCTGAACAATTTGCAAAGCTTCTATAGGATTTTCGCATCTTTTAACGAAATTTAAAAAAGGCACCTTTGAGATATAATCTTGCAGAATATCGAGCGCTAATGGCTCATCATCAACAACAATACAATTTAAGTTCATTTTAGCTTTATAGTTTTAATTCATGATTTGGATAACATCCGCAGGTATTTGGTTCACGGATTATATATCAATCATCAGTTCGCAGGTATAATGGGTAGCCGAATTTACAACATTTAATTTATATCTGTCAGGATATATCAATTGTAATCTTCTTTCTACATTGGTTAAACCAACTCCACCTTGTGCATCTTTATTCTGATTATTTTTTTTATTGATCACACTGAAATGAAGAATTTTTTGATTGGCAATGATGTTAATTTTCACCGGATGCTCTGGATCAGTTACCACGCCATGTTTGAACGCATTTTCTACAAAAGAGATCAACATCAGCGGAACAATTTTCTGATCATCAATTTCTCCATTTAATACCATCTCAATGTACGCTCCATCTTTAAACCTAATTTTTTGCAAATCAATGTAATTGGTTAAATAATCAACCTCCTTACTTAGTGATACTGTTGGCGTATTGCTTTCATAAATCATGTAGCGCATAATTTCAGAGAGCTTCATAATTGCATCAGCTGTTTTATCTGATTTTTGATAAGCCAAAGAGTAAATATTGTTAAGCGAATTGAAGAGAAAATGAGGGTTGAGTTGCGACTTCAAAAATTGTAACTCCATTTCACGACGTTCACTTTCAAGATTACGCTGGATACGCTCATTAGCAAACCAATCTGCAGCAAATTTGATCAGGCAACTGGAAACCAGAAAGAAACCACATAAAAACAACTGCGCGAAGAAATATTCATTAACAGTGATCGTTTTTCGCTTGCCTTCATTCATATACTCCATCATCTCTTTAGGATTTAACACCGCGATTGCAGTTTTAATAAATGCTGCTATGCCTAGAAGAATAATAAAAATGAAGATATACAGAAAGTACTTCTTTTTCTTTTTAATGAATTGAGGAATGAGGATTAGGTAATTAATGTAAAATAGCGAAACATTTATGATCCCAAATAATACAAGCGATAATAGAAAATGCTTTATATTTTTTGTATCAGAATCAAAAAAGGCACTTAATGCAATGATGATTAATATAACTGCCCAGTACAGTGCATGCAGTATGATTGGCCCTTTGCTTTTCGTCATTATGATTTACTTAATCTTCCAATCGTATCCATGATTCAATTAGTGCATCCAAAATAGATAAAGTTTCTATTTTTATTCAATACAATCTACCAACTGGCTTTTTTTTTCTACGAACGGCTAAAAACTGCAAATTTATCGACAAACACCGTTTTTTAGCGACAAACCATAAAATTGCCCGTTGATCTATAATCTTGAACACTTGGTATAATAGATTTTAGCAGCCAATTTTCATTATGTTCCTTTGAATCATCAAAACGAAACAACCATGAAAAATTCATCAGCAATCACCTTCACCAATCAAGCAATAATTACTGATGATGCTTTCACAATCTCTCAAATTAAACTAACTGTTATGAAAAAATTAGCCAATACCTCGCCATTTTTACTTTTATTATTACCAGTTTTTATGATGATCATATTAACACTAACGGTTAATACCAATCAAAATGATGCTGAAATAGTGGTTAAACCAGCTAAAGCACCTTCTTCAATGGTGAAACAAGCTACAGCTATTTTTAAATAGTGTAATGAGTACTTTTGCAATAGAAACCGTAGGACTAAATTTTAACTTTGGCCAGCAGGCAATTTTAAAAAATTTAGCGCTTCAAGTTCCCAAAGGCAGCATTTATGGTTTCCTTGGGCCAAATGGAGCAGGAAAAACCACCACAATAAAAATACTGCTTAACCTCTTGAAATCTCCATCCGATCAGGTTTTTATTTTCGGAAAAGAAATCAACAATAACCGCATTGCCATATTAAAGCGAGTGGGCGCATTGGTAGAGCAACCTGCTATTTATGGGCATCTTACCGGAAAAGAAAACCTGGTTAACCGGTGTTTGCTTTTAGGTATTAAAAGAAGCAAGGCTGATGAAATGCTGGCGCTCGTTGGCTTAACAGAAGCTGCAAATAAGAAATCAAATCAATATTCTTTAGGGATGAAACAGCGACTGGGTATAGCCCTCGCCTTAGTTTCCGACCCTGAACTGCTCCTCTTAGATGAACCTACAAATGGTCTCGATCCGAATGGCATCATCGAGATCAGAAACCTGATGATTGAGCTCACTACAAAGCACAAAAAGACCATTTTGGTGTCCAGCCATCTTTTGGCTGAAATAGAAAGAACGGCAACGCACGTCGGCATCATTAATAAAGGAGAATTACTTTTCCAGGGAACCATACAGGAGCTTCAGCTACTTAATAAACCTTTGCTAGAAATTGAAGTGACTGATATTGATCGGGCTTCAATGCTTATTGAGGAAAAGGGATATGAAATTGCAACCAAAACGGATGCGAAAATTTGTATTCCGTTCGTATCTCAAACAGAAAGTGGAATGATAAATACTTTATTGGTACAAAATGGGTTTACAGTAACCAGTCTTTCACAACAAAGAAAAGATTTAGAAAACCTATTCCTGGATATTACTAAAACAAACTAAAAATGCGCTCTTTATACATTTCAATATATTCAGAATTTTATAAATCAAGAAAAACACTTGCATTTTGGGCATCGATCTTGTTGCCGCTTATTATCTGTAGTTTAATCACTTTTGGCTTTTATAGCAGTTCAGAAAAGATTTTAAATCTTCACCAGCCATCAATGATTCTTTGGCTACGTTACATAAGTGCAGCCCTTGGTGTAATGGGCATACTGATTTTGCCATTTTATGTGATTTTTATGGCATTTTCAGTAAATAACATCGAACACAAAAACGACACATGGAAATCTCTCTTTGCTCAACCACTTAATAAATTCTCTATTTATGCAGCTAAGTATATTTTTGCCGTAATTCTAATATTTCTTTCATTGTTCCTTTTTTGCAGTCTTACTTTTGCATTCGGACATTTATTGCAATTACTAGTACCGAAATTTAATTTTAATCAGTATGATCCCTCTATAATCCTGATTAAATTTTACGCTAAACTCTTTTTATCCTCTTTGGGAATCTTATCTATTCAGTTTATTTTAAGTTTGCTTTGGGGCGATTTTTTGAAACCAATGGGAATAGGTTTTGTAGGTACTATTATGGGCATCATTGCAGGCAATGTGGGTTGGAAATACGCCTATTTAATTCCTTACAGCCATCCATCATTGGTTTTAAGTGGTAGTAAGGCAGCAGCAAATCCTTCAAATTTCCCCATCTTTACAAATGAAATCTATACCAGTCTAATTTATGCCTCCGTACTTTTTATTCTGGGTTATTTCATTGTCACCAAAAAAAGTATTAAATAATCCGGTGTTTAAATTACTGCAATAAATTAGATCTCTATTTAATTATTTAAATTAGATCCTGCAATCATACAAAAGCCTGCTTTTTTGATCATTTCCGATCAAAAGGCAGGCTTTGTTGTTTAGAGAGAGAGATGCGTTAAATGGAGAGCGTTATTCCTTTATTAAAAGGACAAAATTCTTTGTTTAAATGCCCAAACAATGAGCTGATAAGAGTTGCGTAAATCAAGTTTTCTTACCATATTTCTTCTATGTGTATTTACAGTATGCTCACTGATAAAGAGCATATCGCCAATTTCTTTACTGTTATAACCTTTTGACAAAAGACGTACAATGTCTATTTCCCGTTCAGTTATTAAACTATTATTTTCATTAACTAAAACATCGTTTATCATTTCAAAAAATAAATGTGGTGAAAAATAGAATCTATATTTCGTTTGTTTCTATATTCAAAAGTACGTGCCCCTACTGATTTATGAGTAGCATAAAACACCCTAAATAAAAAGGTGATTTTACGGTATTAAAAATACCATTCGCTATTGCCTGCCACCATCTAATTTACGACTTTAGGGATCTAAATCATTTATAAATACTAATATGGAAAAAGTAAACAAATCGCAGCCTATTGATAAAGAAATAGCGCAACAAATGGTTAATGCTTATGAAGAAGAGGCTGCCAGTCTTAACTCCAAGTCATATACTAAAGCAGTATGGTTCCCTGCAGATCAAATTCTGGCAATGGCAAAAAAAATTAGTGAAGGTAAACATGATGGTTTAAGAATATACTTTGCAAAATATTTATCTGAATCATTAGAGGGTTTGCCAGAAGATCATCTGGGACGGAATACAGTATTACTGGTACCTACTTATGCAGCTGGCGAAACTAACACACGTGGTGAAGTAACAAAAGCGCATGAAGATGATATAGATGATATAGAAAACAGAGGAGAGCTTTGTCCTACGATGTGTGATGGAGTAGAATTGTAATTTATGAATTTTTTAACCCCTATTGTTATTGCAGAACTAATCTGTCTGATCGCAGCTATATTTTTTTTATTTAAGGATAAGATTTCATTCTGGAAAATTAATATTGCTTATCTGTTGATTGCATTATCTGCGGAAGCGAGAGGATCATTTCTTGCTGCTCACCATCACCATAACGTAGGGTTATTTAATACATTCGTTTTATTTGAAATTGCATTTATTTCTTATGGGATGTATTATTGCTTAAAAAAATACACCAATCCAAGGCCTGTAATATTTACTGGCCTTGGTATTTGTTACCTGATCTTTACCATATTTACAGTCAAAAACGGCATACATGCTTATAATGATGTATTCAATGACATTACGGTTAGTATAATGTCTGTAATATTTGTCTTATATTGCCTTTATTACTACTACAAGCTTTTGAATGATGAAGAGGTTCTTGATCTGAAGTATCACCCGGAATTTTGGTGGGTAAACGGGGTTTTATTCTATTACTTTGGTGGTACAGCTATTAATCTCTTTTATGGCCTGTTTAATATCCGCATATTTGAGCATATTCCACTTCGGTTATTTATTTACAATATCATTAACATTATCCTTTATAGTAATTGGATATACAGTTACCTATGCAGAGCCAAGCAACGCAAATTGCAATCTTAATCTCGATTACAACATTTATATTTCTGCTTATGCCCTTATTTCTGATTATTTATATCAGATCATATACACGGCATAAAAAAAATCATTTGTTGGAAAAAGAGCATATGCGGCAAAAGTTCGAATCTGAAATTTTGCAGGCCCGGATCGAGGTTCAAGATCAAACCATGCAAACCATTGCCACAGAACTGCATGATAATATTGGTCAACTCCTTAGCTTGACAACTTTAACGCTTAATTCAGTAAACCTGATGGATAGTGAAAAAGCAGAGAAAAAAATTGGCAATTCTCTTTCCTTAATTAATAAATCTATCAAAGAGTTAAGGGAGCTGGCAAAGCTGTTACACGGAGAACAGATTGTTGAAAATGGAATCGGCTATGCACTCGATCAGGAAATAAACTGGTTAAACAAAACCGGTGCCTACGAAATAGAAATAAACAACACCCTGGTTGATCTGACAGAAAAATCACCAGATAAAGACCTGATCATTTTACGTTTATTGCAAGAAATTATTAACAATATTATTAAGCATGCCAATGCTACAGCAATTACCTTTAATGCATATTATGAAGAGAAAATCCTTCATTTACAAATTAAGGAAAATGGAATTGGCTTCGACTATGAACAAGCTGCAATAGCACCATCCGGAATGGGTTTAAATTCTATCCACAAAAGAATAGAAATGATCAATGGAAAATTAATATTAAATTCGTCACCTAGTAACGGTACAAATATTTTAATTGAAATTCCCTATCCCTAAAACATGCCTGCCCTATCCATCTCTATTGCTATCGTTGATGATCATACACTTTTTCGTTCAGGTTTGGCGAGTTTGTTAGATGAGTTTGATGAAATTAAAGTATTGTTTGAGGGCATTAACGGCCTGGACCTTCAAAACAAAATCAAAAATCATCCTGATTTACAGCTTATTTTAATGGATATTAATATGCCTGTAATGGATGGATATGCAGCTACAAAATGGGTTAAAGAAAATTATCCGCATGTAAATATACTGGCGCTAAGCATGCTGGAGGATGAGAAAGCCATTATCGGAATGCTGAAAGCTGGTGCAGGCGGCTACATGCTTAAAGAATCTACACCGATAGATCTCCTAAATGCCATCAAAGCCATTACAGAAAAAGGATTTTATGTTAATGACCTAGTGTCTGGCCGATTGTTGGTGGCACTTAAAGATGGTGATGCTAAGCCGATTTTTAGTGCACGTGAATTAACATTTCTCCAACATTGCAGTAGTGAGCTCACCTATAGAGAGATTGCAGATCTTATGAATGTTAGTCCGCGGACAGTAGATAATTATCGGGAATCTCTATTCGCTAAACTCAATATTAAATCTCGTACTGGACTGGTGGTTTATGCCATTAAAAATAATCTGATTAAGATATAACTTCTTAATTTTCCAGACATTAATTTCTAATATAATTTGGATAACTAAGTAATTAGTTTTAACTTTAGCTATGACAACATTTTGTTGTTCATCCCTATTGTAAAAATAATTATGGAAATTAAAGATTTAACTAAAGCCGAAGAACAGATTATGCAGGTTTTATGGCAGCTGGAAAAAGCATTTGTTAAAGAAGTTATAGACCAACTTCCTATCCCCAAACCCGCATATAATACGGTTTCAACAATTATCAGGATTCTGGAAACGAAAGGTTTTATTGGTCATGAGGCTTTTGGAAAGGCACATCAGTATTATCCCCTAATCAGTAAAGAGGAATATAAGCGTCATGCTACCGAAAAACTTCTCGGAAATTACTTTGAAAACTCTGTGGAAAGTATGTTTTCCTTTTTTGTAAAAGAAGAGAAACTTGATTTGAGTGATGTGGATGAAATTTTAAAAATGATAAATAAAATTAAACGAAGTCCAAAATGAGTTTCGCCCACTACCTGCTGCAGGTAAACTTATACCTGATTGTTTTTTATGGTTTTTATAAATTACTATTAGATAAGGAGACCTATTTCTTACTCAATCGCATCTATTTAGTGATTTCGGGTCTTTTGTCTTTGTGTATACCATTTATACGATTGGAATGGATTACCCGACAGGAAGCTGCTCAAAAAGTTTACACCACGGTGAACTGGGAGGCCCTTTTAGAAAAGGCAACAATAGTTCCAGATCATCAAACTGGGTTAGGCTGGGCAAGTGTTCTCGCCGTCATCTATTTTACAGGCATCTTGTTTTTTCTGGGTAAGCTAATAATTAATTTATTGGTAGTTAAAAATCTCATCAATTATGCGAGAGCTGGTTCAGCATTTTCATTTTTCAGCAGAAAAGTAATAGACAAAAACCTGCCCTTATCAAATGTAATTGATGTACATGAGGATGCACATGTTAGGCAATGGCATACGCTGGATATTTTATTTTTTGAAGTACTAGGCATTTTAACCTGGATAAATCCATTCATATATCTGTATAAAAAATCAATCAAAAATATACACGAATTTTTAGCTGATCAGCAGGCTGCGGAATTTCAGGGAGATAAAGCAGAATATGCGATGCTGATTCTGAGCCAATCTTTTGGAGTATCTCCAAATAGCTTAACGAATGGTTTTTTTGAAAAATCACTCATTAAGAAAAGAATCTTTATGCTTCAAAAAGAAAGATCTAAAAAGGTAGCCATTATGAAATATGGCTTTTTTATCCCCCTGTTTGCCATTTTAATCATCTTTTCTTCAGCTACAGTTCGGAAGAATAAGAAACTGATGGCCCTTTCGGATCAGATTCCTTTAGAAAAACCTATCGAAATTATGCAGGATATGGTGGCTCCAAAAAATGAATTTTCAAATGAAACATTATCCAAAAAAGTGATTTTTCCTTCAGTAGATAAAATAGATGTAAACTGGGCTGGATTTTATCGTTTCATGGCCAAAACAATAAAATATCCGTCTGAAGCCCATCAAAATAATTTACAGGGCAATACTCAGATTAAATTTACACTTCAAAATAATAAAGTAACTCAAATAAGTAGTGTTGTAGATTTAGGTGATGGTTGCGATGAGGAAGTAATGAAAGCAATACTTTCATACAGAAGTTTTAAAAATATACCGAATGGTAAATATACTTTAGCAGTTGGATTCAGATTAGCTGATCGCAAATCGGCCACTAAAAACAGAAATTTTGTTGATGTACCCTCCTATCAAAAATTATCTACAATTAATATTGTTGGCTATTCTGCTCCACAAAAAGATAATCTTCACAATGAAAAAGTATTCGATTTTGTGTCCATTGATCAACAGCCTGAATTTCCCGGAGGAATTGCTAAGTTTTATGAATATCTAGGAAAGAGTATTAAATATCCTGCACAAGCAATACAAAATAATGTTCAGGGAAAAGTGTTTCTATCCTTTATTGTGGAAAGAGATGGCAAGCTATCTGACGTAAATATCACACGTGGATTAGGTAGCGGAACAGATGAAGAAGCATTGAGGGTAGTTAGTGGCTCACCCAAATGGAATCCTGGTATTGCAGGTGGCAAAGCAGTTCGGGTAAAATACAACCTTAATGTAAATTTTAAAATGAACTCGAATGATGAGCCACCGGTTCCTTCGAAAACACAAAGTCTCACTTTTAGATCAGATCAAAATCTGACTTCTATTCATTCAAATGAGGATACATTTAAGGGGATGATTTTTATTGATGGGACTAAAATAGCAGATAAGAAGGTTTTAAATACAATGAATCAAAAGAATATTGAATCGGTAAATGTATTGAAAGGCAATGCGGCAACTAGTTTATATGGTTCAGAAGCAAGAGAAGGTGTAATACTAATCACTACTAAAAAGGGAAAGACTAACTTATTTAGAGATCTGAATCAAAAAGAAATTACGATTGACAGAAATACGACTGTAGATTATTTACCTAAAAAATTCTAACCTGAATCAATCATATGAAAAAGATATCAATTTTAATCATTGTACTGGGCTTTGGTTTGCAAGTTTACGCGCAACAAGCAGATACAATTAAAACACAATCCAGCATATCATTCCTTGGTTTGTCTAAATCAGACAGTAAGGAACCATTAATTATTATTGATGGAAACAAGCAATATGTAAGAGGGACTACCGCACTAAAAGATATTAATCCAGATAATATTGAATCCATAAATATTTTGAAAGATAGCGCTGCAGTGCGTAAATATCAATTTGATGGCAGTGCAGGTGTAATTGAGGTTACAACCAAAAACGGCCAGGCTGGATTTTATAAGAAAGCCATTGACACAGGGCGTATAATTTTAAATGGTAAGATCGAGCCAGGCTTTCGGTCAACACATCCGCCGAAGGTCATCATTAAAAACTTGTTACAAAAAGACCTGGATCCTAAGGCTAAACCCATGTACATTGTAGATGGTGAAGAGGTTCAGGATATTGAAAATCTAAATCCAGATACCATAACTTCTGTAAGTGTAATTAAAGATGCTGCAGGAAAATCATCATATGGTGATAAGGGAAAAAATGGAGCTGTTATAATCACTACAATAAAAGCTAGCAAAAAGTCTGAAAAGAAAAACTAAATAAAACCTTAATAAAATTTAATGATGAGAAAGCTAATGATTCTAGCCCTAATGGGCATCGCCATGTTTATTAATTCTGTAAAGGCACAGAAAATTTATGATTTTGTATCTGTAGAAAAGCAACCAACTTTTCCTGGTGGCATAGCAAAATTTTATGAATACCTCGGTAAGGAAATTAAATATCCGGAGGTAGCAAAAAAGAATAAAACACAGGGAAAGGTATTTGCAAGCTTTACTGTTGAAAAAAATGGAAAATTAAGTAATGTAATAGTAACTAGAGGTCTCTCTGCAGAAACTGATGCGGAGGCACTTAGAGTACTTAAAAACTCTCCTAATTGGAATCCAGGCATATTAAATGGTAAGCCAGTAAGGGTAAAGTATAATATTAACGTTAATTTCAATTTATCACCAAAAACAGAGAAAATGACAGCGGTTAAATCTGGAATACAACCCGAATACCCTGGAGGCACAAGCAAACTTTATAGCTATCTGGCAAAGAATATAAAGTACCCTGCACAAGCAAAAAAAGATAAAGTAGAGGGAAAAGTATTTTTAGCTTTTAATGTAGAGGAAAATGGCACATTATCAGATTTACAGGTTACTAAGGGACTCTCAAAGGAAACAGATGCAGAAGCTTTAAGAGTAATGAAATCTGCACCAAGATGGAATCCCGCGATTGATGCAGATGGTCATCCGGTTAAAGTTAAGTACCAAATGGCTATCAACTTTACCATAATTTAATTAAAACCAATTTAAAAACACAAAAGCCCTGCTAAAAAATAGCCGGGCTTTTGTGTTTTCTCTCCTGTCTCGGAAGTTTAAATCTATAAATTTTTTAGGGTTTATACAAACTTTACAGAATATAATTTCAAATAAGAAAATTTTTAATATGCTAACATAGAATTAATTACGTTTCACAAACTTATATTTTGTTGTGTTTGATTTCAAAAGGCTTTCTGGTAAAAGTAAAAAGCCCCAAACTAGGTTTGAGGCTTAAGATTCAGCTTTTCAGCTGAATGCACAGTATATTTTTAAATTGTTTCTTCCGAAACAAATTTTGCACTGGCAAAGTCACGGTTCATGCGTGCTATGTTTTCAAGAGAAATCCCTTTAGGACATTCTGCCTCACAAGCACCCGTATTGGTACAATTACCAAAACCTTCAGCATCCATTTGTGCAACCATGCTTTGTACACGACGATAGCGCTCTGGTTGACCTTGTGGTAATAACGCCAATTGAGAAATCTTAGCAGATACAAATAACATGGCAGAAGCATTTTTACAAGTAGCCACACAAGCACCGCAACCAATACAAGCTGCTGCTTCGAAAGCCGCATCAGCCTGCATTTTCGGAATTGGAAGGTTGTTGGCATCCTGTGCATTTCCAGTATTTACAGAAATGAAACCGCCTGCTGCAATAACCCTATCAAATGCAGAACGATCTACAGTTAAATCTTTTACTACCGGAAAAGCAGCGGCTCTCCATGGCTCTACAACTATAGTATCGCCATCTTTAAAAGAACGCATGTGTAACTGGCAAGTCGTAACTAAGTCTTTCGGTCCATGAGGGCGGCCATTAATGAACATGGAGCACATACCACAAATACCTTCACGGCAATCATGGTCAAATACAACCGGTTCTTCGCCTTTGGTAATCAGATCTTCGTTTAATACATCGAACATCTCCAAGAAAGACATATCTGGTGAAATACCAGCTAATTTATAATCTACCAAAGCACCTTTGGTATTGTTATTTTTTTGACGCCAAACTTTTAGCGTTAAGTTCATATTTCCTGTACTCATGATATTGAGATTTTGGACATTAGACAGGAGAAATTAGATTTGAGATTTGAGACATTATTGCCTTTCTCACATCTTACATCTCACATCTCACATCTATTTATAACTTCTTTGTGCTACTTTAATATTTTCAAACTTCAGTTCTTCCTTGTGAAGTTCGAAGTTTACACCTTCTTTAAATTCCCACGCTGCAACATATGCAAAGTCTTCATCATCCCTTAAGGCTTCACCTTCTTCAGTTTGATATTCTTCACGGAAGTGACCGCCACAGCTTTCATTGCGATTTAAAGCATCGATACACATCAATTCTCCTAATTCAATAAAATCGGCAACACGACCAGCTTTCTCCAGCTCAGGGTTTAATTCTTCAGCAATTCCGGGTACCCGAACATTACTCCAGAACTCAGCGCGTAAGGCTCTGATTTCTTCTATAGCTTCTTTTAAACCCTTCTCATTACGGGCCATACCACATTTTTCCCACATAATGTGACCTAAACGCTTATGAAAATGATCTACAGATTTAGTACCTTTTATATTAATTAAGGTATTTAATATGCCCTTTGCTCTTTCCTCAGCCTCTACAAACGCAGGATGATCAGTTGGAATGGCTTTCACCGAAATTTCTTTTGATAAATAAGCGCCAATAGTATAAGGAAGAACGAAATAGCCATCAGCCAAACCTTGCATCAAAGCGGATGCACCTAAGCGGTTCGCACCGTGATCGGAGAAGTTAGCCTCACCAGTACAATATAAGCCTGGAACAGATGTCATTAAGTTATAATCAACCCATAATCCACCCATGGTATAGTGAACTGCAGGATAAATCCGCATTGGAGTTTCGTAAGGATTCTCACCTGTGATTTGTGCATACATATCAAACAGGTTTCCGTATTTTGCTTTAATTACTTCAGTACCTAAGCGCATACAGGTTTCTTTATCAGGATTATGAATCCCTGATTTAGAAGCTTCAATTTTACCGTAACGTTCAGTATTAGCCTTGAAATCCAGATATACCGCTAATTTAGAAGCTCCTACACCATAACCAGCATCACAACGCTCTTTTGCAGCACGTGAGGCCACATCACGAGGAACCAGGTTACCAAAAGCAGGATAACGACGCTCTAAATAATAATCTCTTTCATCTTCAGGAATTTCTGAAGCTTTACGGTTATCATCTTTCTTTTTCGGAACCCAGATCCGTCCATCATTACGTAACGATTCAGACATCAATGTTAATTTCGACTGGTGATCTCCGGAAACCGGGATACAAGTTGGGTGAATTTGTGTATAGCAAGGATTTGCAAAGTAAGCACCTTGTTTATGTGCTTTCCATGCAGCAGTAACATTACTTCCCATGGCATTGGTCGATAGGTAAAATACGTTTCCATAACCACCTGTACCTAATACTACTGCATGACCAAAGTGGCGCTCAATTTCTCCGGTAATTAAGTTACGGGCAATAATACCGCGTGCCTTACCATCGATTTTTACCACCTCAAGCATTTCATGGCGGGTATACATCTCTACTTTACCCATACCAATCTGGCGTTCTAAAGCGGAATATGCACCTAATAATAATTGCTGACCTGTTTGTCCGGCAGCATAAAAAGTACGTTGCACCTGAGTACCACCAAATGAACGGTTATCTAACAGGCCACCGTATTCACGTGCCAATGGTACACCCTGAGCCACACATTGATCTATAATGTTGGCACTTACTTCTGCCAAACGATGCACATTGGCTTCACGGGCGCGGTAATCACCACCTTTAATCGTATCATAGAAAAGACGGTAAACACTATCACCATCATTCTGATAATTTTTTGCTGCGTTAATTCCACCCTGAGCAGCAATAGAGTGAGCTCTACGAGGAGAATCCTGAAAACAAAAACACTTTACTTTATAACCCATTTCGGCCAAAGTAGCTGCCGCAGAAGCACCTGCCAAACCTGAACCTACAATAATTACTTCGATAGTTCTTTTGTTCGATGGGTTAACCAAAGGCACAGAAGACTTATATTTAGTCCATTTATTGGTTAATTCACCTTCTGGAATATTTGAATTAATATCTGACATATCTCTTTTGTGCTAAAAACTAATTAATTAAACCGGTATAAACTGCTATTGGCATCAATGCAAAAAGGATCGAAATGATAATTGAGTACCAAACACTAGCTCCCTTAATTATTCCATTATATTTTGAATGATTCCAACCCATGGTTTGGAAAGCAGAAGCAAAACCATGTAATAAATGATAACATAATGAAATCATTAGTAATACATAAGCCGCAACTCTAACAGGATCCTGGAATTTTTCTCTCATCACCGCATACAAATCTTCATGTCCGTTTGCATCAACAGTTGGAATACCTGTAAAGCGAGATACTACCCAAAAGTCTTTTAAGTGAATCACTAAGAAAATAAGTAGCAAGGTACCTAGTAAGCCCATTGAGCGGCTATACCACTTGCTATTTGCACTGCCGTTATAAACTGCATAAGTTTGTGGCCTTGCCTTTTTATTCTGAATAGTTAGATTTATGGCCTGGTAAATATGTACCAGTAAACCTAAAAACAAAACATATTCACCAGCCCTGATGATCCAGTTGGTTGCCATAAAATGAGCGCCCACATTGAATGTTAAACCATTATCATCAAGAAAAATTAACGAGTTGATACCCGCATGTACTATTAAAAAGAGTATCAGGAATATTCCTGTAACACCCATCACGTATTTTCTTCCTATTGATGAAGAAAGTGCATTTCCAAAACCGCTCATTTGATTAGGATTTATATCTAAATTTCTTGCAAAAGTATCTAATTATGAGTTTAATTTATAAACGATTATGACAAAACAGGGATAAAACATTTATTTAGAAACATTCTAAGTCAGAAACGAAAGAAATTGAAAGATTTTGTTTAAAACGATTATTTGAATGAATAGCGTTATATATAAACATTAAGACAATAAGGATAATAAGAAAAAAACTAATGTATGATATTAACATCGGAATATTTAGGCACAAAAAAAGTCCCGATTTGCATCGGGACTTTCAACGATTTATGTGTTCGAGTTTTCTTAAGCTACTTTTACATTTACCGCGTTAAGGCCTTTTCTACCTTCTTCTACATCGTAGTTTACGGTATCATTCTCACGAATGTTGTCAATTAAGCCTGAAGCATGAACAAAAATTTCGGCATCGCCATTAGATGGAGTGATAAATCCGAAACCTTTAGTTTCATTAAAAAATTTTACTGTTCCTTGTTGCATTATATTGTATTTTAATTTGTACCAAAGATAGGCTTAAATACCTATAAACCAATTTTTTTATTTTAAAATAATAAAAATACCAAAAAATACTATCTGATTGGCTGCAAAACGCCGTTTCTTTGATCAATTAAATTCAGAAAGAGATTAAATAGTGCCTAATTTGAGCTTGTATTTAGCGGTAGATCACAATTTATCGCCTGCTTTATACCTACAATTGCACCTAATTGAGCTAATGCTTAATAGCTTTATCAGTCAATATTTTATATATTCACTACTAATCAAACATACAGCTATTGTCATTACCACGAATTAAGCTAGTTTTAAATTTTTATCATAATTGATCACGAGATCATCTGTTAGCTTAACCATAAATAGTTCGTTAAAATTCTCTTTAGAATGATAACTTAGAATTAAGTAATCATTGGTAGTCTTATGCAAAATCATTTTCGGACTTGTATAGGTTATCTCCAAAACATGGGCAGCCTTATTTAATAGGTCTGACGAGAGAATATGAAGTTCGGCCCAATCGAAGAGAATGGATTGCCCTTGCGAATCAATCAAGTAAGGCATTTTATTTTTTAAAGAAATCAGTGTATCTGTTACAGATGATTCCAGTTTTTGATGTAAGGAATAAGCTTTCACATTTTCTTTCAACATTTGAGAAAAGGTATGCGAGCGTTTATCTTGGGTATAAGGCTTAGACCTTTTTTGAAATTCGCGATACGTATTGTGGAATATGCTCCGTTCAAAATCAGTTCTGCACATGAAGTTAATATATTGTTTTGAACTGAGATTAATGTAAGCTAAAGCCATATAACTATTTTATTACTGATTCAAATACGAATAATTGACTATTAAGTTCAACTCTACTAGTCAATCGATAACGGTTAAATAACACGCATATTATCAACATATGATAAACGTTATTTTTAAATGAAAACGTTAAAACTATAGGATTCGCTTCAATAGCTGAAAATTAAATAGATACTGAACTATTTACTCAATCATAATTCATTAACGAAGTTATCCGCAAAGCGATAAATATTAAAATCTGCCTGTTGTAATGCAGTTTGAATATCTGCTGTAAGCTTCTTTTTGTTAACATTACGCATTTTATAATTTTGAATAAGCTTCCAGGCTTTCTCTGCAAAAAGAAATTCTTGCCGTTGGTTAATATTGGTAATTGGCTCTATAATCCATTTCCCTAATTCATCAATGCCTACATTTTTATCAGCCACCGTTTTTAAAACAGGAATTAACTTTACGCCCTGATGAACCATTTTTTTTAGATTATTAGCGAAAGTATCAGCCCCTTCTCGATCGGCTTTGTTCACTACAAAACAATCAGCAATTTCCATCAATCCTGATTTGATATGCTGAACATCATCTCCTGATTCTGGAACCAGAACCACAATCGTTTTATCTGCTAAACCCGCAATTTCCACCTCTGATTGACCTACACCAACAGTTTCGATAAGAATAAGATCAAAATTTGAGGCCTTTAAAACATCAACCATCTCAATTGTTTTTGCAGAAATGCCACCCAACGCACCTCTAGTAGCTAAAGATCGAATAAAAACATTAGGATTATTAAACTGTGCGGCCATTCTGATTCGATCACCAAGTAATGAACCAAAATTAAATGGGGAAGTTGGATCGATTGCCAAAACAGCAATCCTTTTATTTTTAAGTGTAAAAAAGTTAATTATGGCATTTACCAGCGTACTTTTACCTGCACCTGGAGGCCCGGTAATGCCAATAACAGGAGTTCCTGAACGGCTATCCAGATTTTTGAGGATAGAATCCGCTGGCGAAAGATCATTTTCAACAAGTGTTAATGTTCTGGCCAGAACCCTGTAATTACCTTGTTTAACTTCGCTTAAAATGGATAGAGGGGTATTCATCAATAAAACTATCTTTGTACAAATTAACAAAATAATACCGCACTTAGCGCAAAACAACAAAGACTGGATGAAACCATCATGATTTACCTAAATCCGCGAGGAACTTATCAACAAATCATGATCGCTTCATTACCGCTAATAACACATTTAAATAAATGAAAGTTACCGGGTTTACTTTTTTAAGAAATGCAATCATAAACGATTATCCAGCCAAGGAGGCTATACTTTCTATTCTTCCTTTGTGCGATGATTTTGTAGTTGCGCTCGGAAATTCTACCGATGAAACAGCAGCGTTGGTTAAAAGCATCGAACCTAAAAAAATAAGGGTTATAGATACCATTTGGGATGAATCCATTCGCGAAGGCGGACGTGTTTTTGCTGATGAAACTAATAAAGCTATCGCAGCTATTTCGAAAGATACAGACTGGATGATTTATATTCAAGGTGATGAAGCTATTCATGAAGATTATCTTCCATTAATTAAAAAAGAAATGGAGTTAGAACTAGGCAACCATAATGTTGAGGCGCTCCTATTAAAATACAAACACTTTTATGCATCTTACGATTACCTTGCTGAATCGAGACGCTGGTACCGAAGAGAAGTTAGAATCTTAAAAAACTTACCAGGAATTCATTCCTATAGAGATGCCCAAGGTTTTAGGATTGATAATAGAAAACTGAAGGTTAAATTGATTGATGCCTACATTTATCATTACGGCTGGGTGAAACCACCTAAAGGCTTACAGGGAAAAGTTCGGAATTTTAATCAGTTTTATCAAACAGAAGAATGGATTGAAGAAAATTATCCTGTTCAGAAAACGTTTGATATGCATAATGCAGATCGGTTGGTGCATTTTAAAGGTACGCATCCTAAAGTGATGGAGCAGAGAATTGCTGCTGCAAATTGGACATTTGAAAAGGATCTAACTAAAGAAACTCCAAAAATGAATTTCAGAAGAAAGCTCTTGCAAAAAATTGAAGATTTAACTGGTTTGCGTCTTTTTGAATATCGTAACTACAAAATTGTGAAGTAAATGCGAAAAAGCGTTTCTATCGTCATCCCAAATTATAACGGTAAACATTTATTGGAAAAATATTTGCCATCTGTCTTTGTTGCAGCACAAAATGCCGAAATAGATTTCGAAGTGATTGTGATTGACGATGGCTCAAAGGATGATAGCATCAACTTCATTAAGCAGAATTACCAAAACATCAAGCTTCTGATTAACGATAAAAACCGAGGCTTTTCTTATACCTGCAACCATGGCATCAGTGAATCTAAATATGAGCTAATCTTATTATTAAACTCTGATGTTAAGTTAGATCCTGATTATTTTTCGGCTCAATGGAAGTATTTTAAACAGGAAGATACATTTGGCGTAATGGCCAGAATTATGAGTTTTGATGAAACTAGAATAGAAGATGCTGCTAGATTGTTGTACTATTCAGGTTGCCGAATCAAGGCGAATAAATTCTATTACAGTGCAGATTCTGAAGATGAAAATGTATACACAGCCTATCTCTCAGGCGCGAATGCTTTGATTGATGCCAAAAAGCTTAAAGAATTAGGCGGCTTCGATGAAATTTTTTCTCCTTTTTCATCAGAAGATTTTGATTTGAGCCTACGTGCCTGGCAATTGGGATGGAAATGTTATTATGAACATCAATCTTTTTGTTTTCATCATATTAGTGGAAGCACTAAAACACAAATCAAATCAAATTTTATTAAAAAAGTATATTACCGGAACAGATTTATCTTACAGCGCATTCATCTGAAAGGTATGCGATTGAGTTTACTACCCTTTTATTTACTATTCGCAGAAGTTATTCCTAAAGTTTTAGCAGGAAAATTTTGGATCTTTGATGCTTACAAACAATATCTGGCCTCCTTTACTGCAATTAATGACAGTCGTGATCAACTGACTAATTTAAAAGAAAAATATCATTCTGACACAAGTATTGCTGATGTAATGGAAATCATTAACCAATCTATAAGAGATAAAAACATAAAACGATTGTAATTTTATAGCTCGTAAAGACTCAAAATTTAAAGGTCTGTATGAAAACCGTACATTTGCTAAGTTTTATTTAGATTTTTAAGGAGAAATTTTAGACTGTTCTCTAAACTTATCATATACATTTTTCATAAATGAAAATTTACTTTCGCTTATTATCGTTCGCAAAACCAATTGAGAAGTTCGCTATTCCCTATGTGATTGCCACACTTTTTGCCATCACATTTAATACTTTCTTATTCACTTTATTAGGACCTTTATTAGAGACGCTTTTTGTTAAAGATGCACCAACTACCCTAAGTAAGGCAAGTTCTTCACTTGATTTTATGGCTAAATTTAGTCAGCAGATTAATATGTGGATTGACCAGTACGGAAAAACAGAGACACTGAAATTTGTATGTGTTGTGATCGTTATCACAGTTGTTCTAGCTAACCTTTTCCGCTATTTATCACAACGTTACATGGAAGATCTCCGTGTACATACACTTCTGAATTTGCGTAAAACAGTCTTTAATAATGTGATGAATTTACATATAGGCTATTTTAACAATGAGCGCAAAGGGGATATTATTTCTAAAGTAGCATCTGATGTTCAGGTGGTTCAGTTCACGGTAACCAATACTCTTCAAGTTGTTTTTAAGGAACCTGTCCAGCTTCTTTTCTATATTGGTGTATTAATTTCCATATCGCTTAAACTTACATTATTTTCACTATTGGTAATACCTATTTCCGGTTTCATCATCAGCAAGATTGTTAAGCGGTTAAAACAGCAGGCAAAGGAGTCTCATGAGTCTTTTGCCAGGATGATTGGCTTTCTGGATGAATCGTTAAGCGGAATTAAAATAGTAAAGGCATTTAATGCAACGCAAAGGGTTAAGGCTAAATTTGATGACGAAAACAAATTCTACTCTTTCTTAAACAGAAAGATGGTTAGAAGACAACAACTGGCATCTCCTGTTTCACAAACATTGGGTGTGCTTGTGGTTGTTTTTATTGTTTTGTACGGAGGAACAATGATATTAACAGGACAAGGTGATTTAACACCTTCTAAATTTCTTGTCTATATCGCAACATTTTCACAAGTTATGCAACCTGTTAAGGCATTAACAGATTCTTTTAGCGGAATTCATTCTGGCATTGCTGCAGGAGAACGTGTACTAGACCTGATCGATACAAAACCCGATTTAATAGATAAGCCTGATGCTAAACCGATTAATCAATTTGAAAAATCACTTGTACTTGAAAATGTTTCTTTCAATTATGGTGAAAAACAGATATTAAATAATATTAACATCAATATTGAAAAAGGAAAAACCATTGCTTTAGTTGGTCCATCCGGAGGTGGAAAAAGTACATTAATGGATTTAATTCCCAGATTTCATGATCCTAAATCTGGAGTAATCAAAATTGATGGCTTAGATTATAGAGATGTTAAAATTGAAGATCTCCGTGCACAAATGGGTACGGTTAATCAAGAGTCTTTTTTATTTAATGACACTATTTTTAATAACATCGCATTTGCCAAACCAAATGCAACTGAAGCGGAAGTTATAGCAGCCGCAAAGATTGCCAATGCACACGAGTTCATTTTGAATACAGAAAATGGTTATCAATCTTCCGTAGGAGATCGTGGAAATAAATTATCTGGTGGGCAAAGACAGCGTGTGTGTATAGCCAGGGCTGTTCTGGCCAATCCGCCAATTATGTTATTGGATGAAGCAACCTCTGCGTTAGATACGGAATCAGAGAAGCTGGTTCAGGATGCATTGAACAATTTAATGAAGAACCGCACATCAATCGTAATTGCTCACCGTTTAAGTACCATACAACATGCAGATAAAATTTTGGTGATTGATAAAGGCGAGGTGGTAGAAACCGGAAGCCATGCTGAATTGATGGGTAAAAATGGATTGTATAAAAGGTTAATTGACATGCAGACTTTTAATGATTAAAAGGTAGGTTATACAATCTTAGATTACATATGGAACATATTCTATTCATGATGCCAAGTTATTATCACTTCAATGAAGTGGTTGCTGATGGACTTGCAAAACATAGCCAATTTAATATTAACAGCATAGATACAGTAGGTAATCAGGCATACAGGCATGTTTTTGATAGAGGTATTAATTTTTTATCGAAAGTTTTCCTTAATAAAAATTTAAAGCCCGAAATGAAGAGGAAATTATTTATTGAATTAATCGATAAATATCCTCAATATGAGTATTTAGTAGTTAATCGACCAGATATCATTAATGATGAAATTTTGGCAAAGGCATTTAATAAATCAAAAAAAAAAATTTTATTGCTTTGGGATAGTCTTGAGAAAATTCCAATTTCTGAAGATTTAATAGCAAAATTTGATGAAAAGTATAGTTTTGATAGCTGGGATTGCTCAAAATACGGCTTCAAGAAAATTGAAAATTTTCATTTTTTTGAGAAACCCAAAGTCCCTTTAGAAACGAATCTTGATGTTGTATTTTTAGGCACTCTTGATAAGAGAATAGATGACTTAAAAAAGATACTTACATATTTAATAAATAATGGAAAAAAGGCAAAAGCATACATCTATGTTCCTTCAGGAAAAAGCCTTAAGAAACAAAAAGATATTGAAATTTTAGATGCGATTGTACCTTTTAAAAATTCGGATACATATTCATTATCTGGCAATATAATACTTGATTTAGCACATCAAAACCAGAGAGGTCTTTCATTCAGGGTATTTGAAGCAATGGCTTTTAATAAAAAGCTAATTACTACGAATAAATATATTAAAGAATATGACCTTTACAATGAAAATAATATATTCATAATCGAAGACATTGACAATATTTCTATACCTGATACCTTTTGGGATAGTCCATATTACAATTTACAACCATATATTATAGAGAAATATCATGTAAAAACTTGGGTAGAAAGAATTTTAAATGGGAAATAAAAAGCTTGTATATGTAGTCTGTCCTGACAGAAAAGGTCCAATTGGAGGAGTTAAACAATTATATAGAATTGTCGACATCTTAAATCTTAATGGATTTGAAGCATATATTGCACACTCAAAAAAAGATTTCAGGGTAACTTGGTTTGAAAATCAAACACCAATTAGATATTTCCCTAATCTCTTTGCCCAATTGAGTTTTCACAAAAGAAAAAAAAGGAAAATAAAAATACCATTATCAATAAGACAGGCTTTTATAAACAAAAGAATGCCTGAAGCTGATAGCATTATCATCTTTCCGGAAATTTATGGTCCAAATATTAATCTGCTTGTTCCAGATAGTAAGATTGTCATATTCAATCAAAATTGTTATTACTCCTTTAATAATTTTAAATCACTTACAAATGAAAAATCAGCATATACCCATCCGAATACGCTTGGTTGTATAGTTGTTTCAGATGATTCTCTAAATTATCTGAGCTATACCTTTCCAACGTTGAAAGTTTCCAGAATTAGGCTTGGACTAAGTAAATGCTTTAAATATTCTGGCATAAAACAAAAACAAATTGCCTTTATGCCTCGCAAATTAGCAGAAGATTCTAGTCAAATATTCCATATTCTATCAAATAGATTGGATTTAGCTGACTGGAAATTTATAGCAATTGATAAAATGGATGAATCACAAGTTGCTGATGTACTTAAAGATAGTGCTATATTTTTAAGTTTTAATTATAGAGAAGGTTTTGGTCTACCGCCTGTTGAAGCAATGGCATGTGGCTGTTACGTTATTGGTTATACTGGTAATGGAGGAAAAGAATACTTCAATGATGACTTTTCTTCGCCGATAGAAGATGGTAACATTATTGCTTTTGCAAAAGAAATAGAATGTGTAATGAATGTTTATAATAGTGCACCTGATCAAATCCTTAAAAAAGGAAAACTTGCTTCTAACTATGTGTTAGGGATGTATAATACTAAACATGAAATGGAAGATATTATGACTTCCTGGAAGCAGATATTAGATGATGTACTGTGAATTCATTCTAATGCATCAGCAATTGCTCAAAATAAATACTTATAATATTTATCTGCCGTTTGCCTATTAAATATATAATATAAATCAGGAGCTGGCATCTTCGTTAAAAAGAGAAATCAACTGACAGATGATTAAAATTTCACCAAAATCTAAAGTGTATGTTCTTTGTCCTGCAAGTTTAGCAACTGGAGGTCCGGAACTATTGCATCAGCTATCTTTTCATCTAATTAACATAGGTATTAATGCTTTTATGCTATATGTACCTACAGATATTGAAGATCCTATACATCCTTATTATAAGCATTATAATATTCCTCTCTCAAGAACAGTGGAAAACGATGAGCACAATTTATTAATTATACCAGAAGCACTTCCTGGAATGATCTATGATAAGAGATTTTCAGAAATGCAGAAAGTAATGTGGTGGCTTAGTGTTGAAAATTATTTTCACGCCCTTGATGTACTGGTTAAAAGGCATAGCTATAAAAAAACTTTTAAACTTAAAAATGTATTTAATTACTACAAAATTCCATACTTAAAATGGATTGCCAAAAACAATAAAGTCAGCCACTTTGTGCAATCTACATATGCAGAAGATTTTTTAAAAAAAAACAAATTTAAAAAAATCTCTTATCTATCTGATTACTTGAGTGAAAGTTTTCTAAATAGAATTCCGAGTAATACATTTCAAAGACAAGATATCGTATTATATAATCCAAAGAAAGGTTTAGACTTTACGCAACAGATCATTAAAAGTGCTTCCCATATCAAATTTTTACCTATAGAAAACTTAGCTCCTTCTGAGGTATCAAACTTGTTATCAACCAGTAAAGTATATATTGATTTTGGTAATCATCCTGGTAAAGATAGGTTTCCAAGAGAGGCCGCAATTATGGGTTGTTGCATTTTAACAAATCAAAAAGGCGCAGCAAATTTTCATGATGATGTTCCGATTGATGATGAATTTAAATTCATTGACAAACAAGAGTATATCCATTCAATTATTAAAAAAATAGAAAATTGCCTTCAATTTTATGAAACCGAATCAAAAAAGTTTGACAATTATCGAAATATTATCTTAAATGAACAGAAACGTTTCTCATCAGATGTAAAGAAACTATTTATTGGTTAATGATAACATTATCTGGCACCAATTATCCATTTTCCTTTGGTTCTTAATATTAAAGATACAATAAGAAAAGATAGGACATATACGATAAAAAAACGAGCCAAGGTATAACTAACAGCTTGTAAAACTGTCATTTTCGAAACGACAATTATTCCTAAAGGATTGAATATTTCAGGCAAAAGCCTAAATACAAATATCTGATGAATCAAATAAATACCAAATGTTGTTTGTCTAGGTTTAAGCGCAGATTGAAGCGGAATAATTGGACCAACTTTTAATAGTAAAAAAAACATTCCAATTGAATACAGGATATTAGAAACACGAAGCGTATTGAAAGAATCTATAGATCCTCTATCCATTAAAAATAAGATTTCGGCATTACATATTGCAAAAAGCATCACATTAATAGTGATTAGCCAGAACCATGATATTCTATTAATTAAGCCTATGATTATATGGTAGTATTTATTGATATAAACACCCAACCATAAATAAAATACAAATCCGAATAATGCTGTAGTATGTTCTGTAATTATCCAGCCAAAATATAAATTCAAGCTATAGAATAAGGAAACGCATCCTAATAAAATTCCAAATGAGATGTTAAATAAATATTTTTTAAATAAAAGAAGTATAGAAATACAAATCAAAAAATTGAAAATAAACCAAAAGCTCGTATGAAAAATAATATTTGTTAACTGATCAAATATAAACTTAGGCAAGGGTATAAGTGGGTCACCTGACTTTATATGCATGAAATACATATGACCAAGATTTAACAGTACCAAAACCATGACCCAAAATAACCAAGGCCCAATTGTGTTCTTAAACCTATTTTTTAAATATCCAATAGCACTATATTCTGTAAATTTATGATTAAGTAAGAACCCGCTAATAATGAAAAAAACAATCGTAGCAAATTTAAAGAATTGTATAGCTGATGCCTGGATTAATCTATCACCAGTGCTTTCATAAACATTACCCCATAACACTGAGCTATGCTCAAATACAATTCCAATCATAGAGATACAGCGGATAGTATCAATAAAATCAAAATTTTTGGTTTTTTTTATCTCTTCATTCTTTAATTCAATATCCATTGATTTTAATAATTAAGTTGGCGAATATCTCAAAAAAAAGAGCTTCAATCTCTAATTGAAACTCTTTTAACATTTATGTATGTAAAATATTACACTGATGATTTAGATATAGAGTTTAAATGTAAATGTCAAAACCCACTATTGAACGTAGAATGCAATTCTTTAATATAATGCCAGCCAATTCACCTAGCAATATGTAGCCAATATCATAGGAATAAGTAGAGTTGCTTATAGAAAATGGGAAAACAATGATGTTGATTTTGCCCTATCCCAATTAAAGAAAATAGCCGATTTATACGAGATTCCCATTCATGAAATCATTCTCCAATCTAAATCAATAAGAATCAAATTATTCCAATACAACAAAAAGGGCATCAATATTATTGACGCCCTTGGTATATCTATTTAATAGCTAATTACAATTTCCTCGCTACTTCAACTTGCTCGTAGGCTTCTACAATATCGCCAACTTCGATGTTATTAAAGTTTTGAATATTTAAACCACATTCGTAGCCTTTTAACACTTCTTTTACATCATCTTTAAAGCGTTTTAATGATGCTAATTCACCTGTATAAACTACAACCCCATCTCTAACGATACGGATTTTGCTATTTCGGGTAATCTTACCATCTAATACCATACAACCTGCAATGGTACCCACTTTAGTAATTTTGAAAGTTTCACGAATTTCAACGTTAGCCACAATCTTCTCTTCAAATTCTGGATCTAACATACCTTCCATCGCAGATTTAATCTCATTGATTGCATCATAGATGATAGAATATAAACGAATATCAATTTGCTCCTGTTCAGCTAGTTTACGTGCACCAGTTGATGGACGAACCTGGAAACCAATAATAATCGCATCAGAAGCAGAAGCTAATAATACATCAGACTCTGAAATCTGACCAACACCTTTACTGATGATATTGATTTGAATTTGTTCAGTCGAAAGTTTCAACAATGAATCGGCTAATGCTTCAATTGAACCATCCACGTCACCTTTAACAATGATATTAAGTTCTTTAAAGTTACCAATAGCCAATCGACGACCAATCTCATCCAATGTAATATGTTTCTGTGTACGTAATCCCTGCTCACGTTGTAACTGCATTCTTTTGTTTGCAATATCACGTGCCTCAGTTTCACTTTCTAATGCATTGAAACGATCACCTGCGGTAGGTGCACCTTGCATACCCAAAACCTGTACTGGTTGTGATGGACCTGCAGATTCTACTTTCGCACCACGCTCATTAGTCAATGCTTTAACACGACCACTAAAACTACCCGCCAAGATTGGATCTCCAACTCTTAACGTACCGGCCTGAACCAATACCGTAGTTACAATACCACGACCTTTATCTAATGCAGATTCAATAACTGAACCGGTAGCTCTTTTATTAGGATTAGCTTTAAGTTCTAATAACTCAGCTTCTAATAATACTTTATCTAAAAGCAAATCAACGTTTAATCCACTTTTGCTTGAGATTTCCTGAGATTGATATTTACCACCCCAATCTTCAACCAAAATGTTCATTACTGATAATTGCTCGCGAACCTTATCTGCGTTTGCACCAGGTTTATCCACTTTAGTAAAAGCGAATACTAAAGGTACACCTGCAGCTTGTGCATGATTAATAGCCTCTTTTGTTTGAGGCATCACTGCATCATCCGCAGCAATAACAATAATTGCAATATCGGCAACCTTCGCACCACGGGCACGCATCGCTGTAAAGGCTTCGTGACCAGGCGTATCTAAGAAAGTTACTTTTTTACCAGTTGGTGTAGTTACCATATAGGCACCAATGTGCTGGGTAATACCACCCGCTTCACCAGCAACCACATTTGCCTTACGGATATAATCCAGCAATGAAGTTTTACCGTGATCGACGTGACCCATAATCGTAACAACCGGAGCTCTTTCAATTAAATCAGCCTCATTATCTTCTTCCTCAATTACGTTTTCCTCATCTTCATCTGGTTTAACGAATTGAATTTCGTAACCAAACTCATCTGCAACAATAGTTAATGTTTCTGCATCTAAACGTTGATTGATGGAAACGAACATACCCAGACTCATACATGTACCAATAATTTTGGTTACCTGTACATCCATCATGCTCGCCAATTCATTCGCCGTAACAAATTCTGTTACTTTTAATATTTTAGATTGAGATTCAAGTTCGTTTGCTGCTTCTTCTGCATTAAACGCAACATCGTCACGTTTTTGACGACGCAATTTAGCACGTTGAGCAAATTTACCAGACTTACCAGCTCCACTTAAACGAGCAAGTGTTGCCTTGATCTGATCTTGAATTTCTTTTTCAGTAGGTTCTTCTTTAGGTCCGCTTGGTGTAGCATTTCTATTTTGAAAACCACCTGGTCTGTTATTATTTCTATTTCCTTGATAAGGTGTACCACCACCTTGTCCGGCTGGACGGTTACCTTGATAAGGAGTACCACCACCCGGTCTGTTACCTTGATAAGGTGTACGCGGTGTACCTGATGCACCTGGCTGACCCGGGCCTGCAGGATTTTGTCCTTGCTGACCTTGACCACCGTGTTGACCAGGCTGCCCTGGGGCCCCCGGAGTTTTTTTACGTTTACGTTTACGTTTGGCAGCTTCACTATCGCTAGATGATGCTACCGGACCATTTCTTCTATCAGGCGTGGTTGGTAAAACAATCTTGCCAATAATATTCGGGCCTGTTAATTTTACAGTACGGGCTTTGATTACTTCTGGCTCATTACTCACAGGCTTAACCTCTGCTGGTTTTGCCTCTACGGATTTTTCTTCCGCTTTTGGCTGTTCAACAGGCTTTACAGGCTCAGGTGCTTTGGCAACTGGTGCAGGTGAAGGCGCTGCAGCAACCGGAGTTTCCTCCTTCTTAACCTCTACTGGTTTTTCTTCTGCTTTTGGCTGTTCTACAGGTTTCACTGGCTCAGGTGCTTTTGCAACTGGCGCAGGCGTTGGTGCCGGAGCAGCAGGAGTTTCCTCTTTCTTAGCAGGACGTGTTTTGGAGTTAAGATCATTTAAATCAATCTTACCTACAATTTTCACACCGGGTAATCCGCTTTCTTCCGCTTTATCTTCTGTCTTAGCAGGTACTACTGGCGCTGCTGCCGCAGGAGTTGGTGCCGGAGTTTCAACTTTTGGGGTTTCCACAGCCTTAGGTTTTTCTACCGGAGGTGTAAATGTTTGAGTATTCTTAATCAGAATCTCTTCATTTTTCTCAAAATCGGTATTTTTCTTCGGCGCTTCTACTGGCTTTTCAGTCTCAGGCTCATCACGACGTATTTTACCAATCACTATTTGCTTGGCTTCTTCTCTTACGATCTTATCTCCCTGATACTCTTTCAATAAGGCACTATACATGTCTCCCGTAAGTTTAAACATAGGGCTCTTCTCGGCAGAGAATCCCTTTTTGTTTAAAAACTCAACGGCCGTACCCATGCCTATATTAAGTTCCTTAATAGCTTTAATTAAAATGATTGGTTTGTCGTCTGACATTTAGCTCCTGTTATTTTTTAATATAATACAAAAGTAGTGTTTATTTGGCAATTACACCACTTATTCAAATTCTGACTGTAAAATCTGAACCACTTCTTTAATGGTTTCTTCTTCTAAGTCTGTGCGTTTTACCAAATCTTCTACTGTAAGTGCCAAAACACTCTTAGCAGTATCGCACCCGATAGCTTTTAATTCATCAATTATCCAGCTATCAATCTCATCTGAGAATTCTTCCAAATCCACATCTTCGTCACTTTCTTCTCCAGCCTCTCGGTAAACATCAATTTCATAACCAGTTAATTTACCAGCTAATTTAATGTTATGTCCGCCACGTCCAATTGCCAATGAAACCTGATCTGGTTTTAAATAAACCGAAGCATGTTTAGTTTCATCATCTAATTTAATAGAAGTGATTTTTGCCGGGCTTAGCGCACGGGTGATATATAATGAGATATTATTTGTGAAATTAATCACATCAATATTTTCGTTTTTCAATTCGCGAACGATACCATGGATACGAGATCCTTTCATACCTACACAAGCCCCTACCGGATCAATACGATCATCGTAAGATTCTACAGCAACTTTAGCACGTTCTCCTGGTTCACGAACAATTTTCTTCACAGTAATTAAACCGTCAAAAATCTCTGGAACCTCCAATTCGAACAAGCGTTGTAAAAACTCAGGCGCTGTTCTTGAAATAATAATTTTTGGATTCGCATTAATCATTTCCACTTTAGAAATTACAGCTCTCACTGAATCCCCTTTTTTGAAATAATCTGCAGGAATTTGCTCTGTTTTAGGTAACAAAAGCTCATTGCCTTCATCATCTAAAACCAAAGTTTCTTTTTTCCAAACCTGATAAACCTCGCCTGTGATAATTTCACCTACACGATCTTTATATTTCTTGAAGATCTCATCCTTTTCTAACTCCAATACTTTAGAAACCAAAGTCTGGCGGGCAGCTAAAATCGCTCTCCTTCCGAAGCTTTCTAAAGTAATTTGTTCGATATAATCGTCACCAATTTCTAAACTTGGGTCAATTTTATGTACTTCAGCAAGTTCAATTTCTAAATCATCATCTTCAGAAAACCCATCTTCCATTACTTTTCTGGTTCTCCAGATCTCTAAATCTCCATTATCAGGGTTCACAATTACATCACAGTTTTCGTCTGTTCCGTATTTTTTACGTAACATACTACGAAAAACTTCTTCCAACACACTGATCACCGTTGGGCGATCTATATTTTTAAAATCTTTAAACTCCTGAAAAGAGTCGATTAAATTGATTGTTGTAGTACTCATTTTTATTTAAATGAAATTAACACACTTGTTTCTAATATATCATTAAACGGTACAGTCGTTTGAACATTTACCGCTTTTTTTCCTTTTTCTTTTACCAATTCTTCCAGTAACAAGTTTTCTTCTGTAACCTCCAGAAGCTTTCCTTCTTTTTTTTGTCCGTCCTTTAATTTTATACTTAAGGTACGGCCTATATTCTTAATGTACTGGCGATTTAATTTCAGTGGCTCACCTACACCAGGAGATGACACTTCTAAATTATAAGCCTGCTCGATTACATTTTCTTCTTCTAAATGAAATCCTACATGCCTGCTTATGGCAACGCAATCTTGTATGCTAATTCCTTCATCACCATCAACATGAATTATTAATTTATGGTTTGGCAACATCTTTACTTCAACCAGAAAAAGCTCTGGCCGATCAGCAATCTTTTCCTCCACGAGGCTTGCAACTTTCTTTTCTACCTGCATATTTTAACCTGATTTCATAGAAAAAGGGGACATTGTCCCCTTCTCTTTTCTTCGATTACAATGCAAATGTAGGTATATTTTCTATAAAATCAAATACCAGCCTTAATTATTATGCTGATTATTACCGTTTAAGTGTTTGCCGTTGGGGTTGCAGGCTTTGTTTAACCTGACTTAAAATTAATTTTTCTACCGTTGCAAATTCAACGCCTATTAAACTTTCAACTACATAATCCTTTCCTTTTACAAAAGGTAAATCTGGTTTAAAAACAATGGAATCTCCAATTAATTTAGTTTTGCCATTAACTAAAGTTTCATCCTGTAAACTATCCTGTTCACCGGGTTTAATTAAAACTGTAATGAGCTGATTAGAATCAGCATTTACCGCATACGCATCTCTAACCTTTAATAAGCTTGCTTTATCCAGATTTTTAATTACTATTGATGCACTATCCTGTGAAAACTTAATGATTGGTTTTTTGTTTGTACCAGAACAAGAAATCAAAAACAGTGCAAATAGCGCAACTATTAAAAATTTATAAAAGCTTTTAAACATTAACAAATTTAACATTATGAGATTAATTATTGAAGTTCTTTTAATGGGACTTGCCTTTTTTATCGGAGCTAAACTTGTACCAGGTGTAGAAGTAACAGGATTTATGAGCGCACTTGGGGCAGCCGTATTAATTGCATTAGCAAATGCAACGATTGGCTTTATTTTGAGGCTACTAACCTTCCCAATTAACTTTTTAACACTAGGCCTGGTATCATTTATCATCACTGTCTTGATGATTCTTTTAGTAGACAGCATGATGACATCTTTCAATACATCGGGATTTTTTGCTGCTGCATTCTTAGCGATTATCGTAGCCTTAATCAAAGCGATTTTTGGCGCTGTGGCAGGAGAGAAAGAATAGTTAGGCGTTTGGAGTCTTTAGTCGAGAGTCCTTAGTTCAAAATCATTAGTCGAAAGGCTTCTTCTATAAAACAAAAAGTCTGTAGTATTGAGTCAGTTGGACTCAAGACTACAGACTTTCGAATTCAGACTAAATTTAGTGAATCACTTCTCTTGAAATTATCATTTTCTGAATTTCTGATGTACCTTCATAAATCTGCGTAATTTTAGCATCACGCATTAAACGTTCAACATGATATTCCTTTACAAATCCATAACCACCGTGCACCTGAACGGCTTCAATAGTTACATCCATAGCTACCTTTGAAGCAAATAATTTCGCCATTGAGCCTGCTTGAGTGTATGGCAAACCTTGGTCCTTTAACCATGCCGCTTTATAAACGAGTAATCTGGCAGCTTCAATTTGCGTGGCCATATCAGCCAATTTGAAGGCGATGGCCTGATGTTCTGAAATAGGTTTCCCAAAAGATTTCCGCTCTTTAGCATATAGTGTTGCCAATTCGAAAGCGCCCTGAGCAATTCCTAAAGCTTGTGCTGCTATTCCAATTCGTCCACCTTCCAATGTTTTCATGGCGAATTTAAATCCAAAGCCATCTTCTCCTATCCTATTTTCTTTAGGCACTTTAACATCATTGAACATTAAAGAATGTGTATCAGAACCACGGATCCCTAATTTATTTTCTTTTGGTCCAATAGTGAAACCCTCCGTTCCCTTTTCGACAATAAAGGCATTGATTCCTTTATGTCGTAACTCCGGATGAGTTTGTGCTATAACTAAATATGTAGAAGCAGAATTACCATTGGTGATCCAGTTCTTGGTTCCATTTAGTAAATAATAATCACCCTTATCTTCGGCAGTTGTACGTTGAGAGGTAGCATCAGATCCGGCTTCTGGCTCCGATAAACAGAACGCACCAATTTTTTCTCCAGATGCCAGTGGCTTAAGATATTTTTCTTTTTGCGCTTCACTACCATAAGCTTCTAATCCATAGCAAACCAGTGAATTATTTACCGAAACCACAACTGATGCAGATGCGTCGATTTTAGAAAGTTCTTCCATTACCAAAACATAAGAAATGGCATCAAGTCCACTCCCATTATATTTCTCGCTGACCATCATCCCTAGAAAACCAAGTTCTCCAAGTTTCTTTACTTGCTCTGCAGGAAACTTTTGATGCTCATCGCGCTCAATTACACCTGGTTTCAACTCCTGCTGTGCGAAATCGCGGGCAGCTTGTTGAATCATCAATTGTTCTTCACTTAATTCAAAATGCATAACATTTATGTATAAAAGGTTTAAACCAAATGTAGCATTTCAAATTGAAAATTACTATGGCTGCATAGTAATTTTTTATTCAAAAAAACTTACATAAACTAAAGGATGATTGTTTTATGTGTTTAAAGTAGCTTAAGAAAATTAATTGAGTTGAAGTTGAACACCATCAATCTTCATCATCAGAATAGATGAATGAATAATAAGTTATCAATATTGAGTTTCAAATTTCTTTTTAGAAGAAGTGATAATTTTGAACAAGCTTAAACCACCTAAAATAAGGATGATCAATACTTGCGATGAATGAATGATAGTGGCATAGGCCAATCCATCTTTAAAAGAAATTGAATATAAAACTAAAGATTGCCCAACCATCCAGTGAAAGACCCCTATACCGCCTTGTACTGGAGCGGCCATAGCAAAGCCTGAAAATATAAGCGCGGTAAATGCAGCATCAACTTGCAAATTACTGGTAACGGCGAGAGCAGAAAAGCAAAAATACATGGAAAGTAGGTAAAGACTCCAAATTCCAATGGTATACAATAGAAATGTGCGTTTTCTTTTCATTTTGCTATAAGACCCAAATCCTTGTTTAAGGCTTACAAAAATTCTTAAAAATTTCTTACCAACTTTTCTGCGCACTATATAAATTGAAATGCCAATAATTGAAATCAACAATGCGCCCAATATCAATAACCATCTATAATTTATTTGCTTAAATTTTTCTTCAATATGTTGATAGATGATATTTTGAAGAAAGTTAGATACCAGGTCATATTGGAGAATAAATAATGCTAAGCCTGCTAAAAGAAGCACTAAAACATCAAAAAGTCTTTCTGTAATCACGGTACCAAGAGATGCAAAGAGAGGAACTTTAGTTTTTTTATGAATCGCTGAACAGCGAACAATTTCGCCAAAGCGGGGCAAAGCAAGATTAGCCAGATAGCCTATCATTACAGCATGGTAAGCTGTAGAGAAATTAACCTCATAATGAATAGACCTATAAAGCATCTGCCATCTTAATGCCCTAAGTACATAAGCAAGCCATGCTGAAAGCGATGAAACTGCTACATAATAAAGATTAGCCGCTTTAATCTCTAGCCAAATCTTCATTAAATCCTGCCCCTGAAACGCTAAGTATAAAATCCCCATTCCAATCAAAAACATGATGAGGTATTTTACTGTCGCTTTGAGGTCGAATGTCACAATTTATTTCAGCAAATGATTGTTATCGTCAGGAAAAACAAGAATAGGATTATATTTTTTCGCATCTTCAATTGGAAGACTGCCGTATGACATGATGATTAATACATCGCCTAATTGAGCTAAACGAGCTGTTGCACCATTTAAACAAATTGTACCGGTACCACGTTCACCTTTAATCACATAAGTTTCGAAACGTGCCCCATTATTATTATTAACAATCTGCACCTTCTCATTAGCGATAATATTTGCCGCATCCATCAAATCTTCATCTATCGTAATACTGCCAACGTAGTTTAGTTCAGCTTGTGTTACTTTAACACGGTGTATTTTCGATTTTAATATGGTAATAATCATTTGGCAAAGTTAGTAATAATGTTAGAATGAATTGGTAAATGATAGAATAATGGAATGATAGAATTAGTTGATGATGGAATGATTGAATCTAGATTCGGAATCAGAACATTCAATCACTCAATCATTATTTAATAATCATATTATCAATCAGTCTTGTTGATCCCACTTTTGCAGCAACCAATACCACTAGATTTCCCTCCTCTTTTGAGGCAGCTGGTTCCAAGGTGTGTCCATTGGCAATGGTAAAATAATCTAGTTCAACACCTTCTATATTTTCATAAAAGGCTTTTGCTTTTGCTTCCAGTTCATTAATTGAATATTCATTAAAATGTTCCTTAACAAACTGAAGTGATTTATTTAACACCAGTGAATGCTTGCGATCTTCTGGAGATAAATGGATATTCCGGCTACTCATGGCCAAACCGTCATCTTCACGAATAATAGGGCAAGTAACAATCTGAATAGGAAGATCAAAATACTTAACCATATTTCCAATCATCAGTACTTGCTGAAAATCTTTCTGCCCAAACATGGCGACATCAGGTTCTACAGCATCAAAAAGTTTTTTCACAATTTGCGTAACACCCTGATAGTGGCCTTTTCTAAACTCACCTTCCAGTAAAAATTCTGCTTTACCGAGGTCGATATGCCAATTTTCATTTTCATCTGTAGGATACATTTCTTCCACATTTGGCATGAGCACCCCACTACACCCTGCACTTTCCAGCATGGCTAAATCGTGTTCAATGGGGCGTGGATATTTCTCGAGATCTTTAGGGTCTGTAAATTGGGTTGGATTTACAAAAATGCTACAGATAATAACGTCAGCGTATTGCTGAGCCAGTTTGATTAAAGAAATATGGCCGTTATGCAGGGCACCCATAGTAGGTACGAGAGCGATTTTTTTACCAGATTCTTTTAATGGTTTTAAGAAGGCTTTAAGCTTTGCCTTGGTTTTAAATATTTCCAATTTGGTCTATCTAAATTAAAGCCGTAAAGGTGTAAATTAATCTAAACGAAACCAAACAAATGCTTGCTATATTGATAAATAGTATTATTATGCTTACCTTTGCAGCTCATTATCTTTTATTTAACTTAATATTTTCTTATCATATGGAGATGGCAAAAACGAAGCTGCTGATTGTTACACACGAGATGTCGCCTTTCCTCGAGCTTACTAAAATTTCTGAAATTACCCGTCAACTACCACAAGCCATGCAAGAAAAAGGATTTGAAATCCGCATCTTGATGCCAAAGTTTGGTAACATCAACGAAAGAAGAAATCGTTTACATGAAGTAATTCGCTTATCTGGAATGAACATCATTATTGATGACAATGACAATCCTTTAATTATCAAGGTAGCATCCATCCCCGCTGCACGTATGCAGGTTTATTTTCTAGACAACGAAGAATATTTTCAACGTAAGCAAGTTTTCAGAGATGCAAGTGGAAAATTCTTTGACGATAATGACGAACGTACCATTTTCTTTTGCAAAGGCGCATTGGAAACGGTTAAAAAATTAGGTTGGGCACCAGATATCGTTCATTGTCATGGCTGGATGAGCGCTTTAGTTCCTGCATACATTAAAACCACCTATAAAAACGATCCTACATTCAAAAACTCTAAAGTGGTATATTCCATTTATGAAGATGGTTTTACAGAAAATCTAAACACTAAATTTGCCACGAAAGCTGTAATGGCTAACATGACAGAAGAGGATACTAAAGCTTTTGTTGCTGCAGATTGCAATAGCATGCATATAGGTGCTGTAACACACGCTGATGCAGTAGTTTTAGCAGATGAAAATCTTGATTCTGCTGTGTTAAAATTTGTTAAAGATTCTAATAAACCAACATTAGCTTTTAACTTAACCGATAATTTTGAAAACTTCTATACTTTTTATGAAGAAATTTCAAATGATGAATTGGTTTCAGTTGCTTAATCAGGTATTATTATTTTAAATATGAAATTTACAAAACAAGACTTATTAACCCTGTTGATAAGTCTTTTTCTTTTTGCATCGTGTAAAAACCCAGGTGCTGTTGGCTTAGATGTTGATCCTAATGCGGCTATTGAGGGTACTTTAGTAAATAGTGAGCGCATAACCTCACAAACGATTAAAGAAAACGATATCATTACAAATGCATTAACTCAACATCCAATAGGCTACATGGTTGACCCTATTTTTGGAAAAACTGAATCAAGCCTGGCCATGTCTGTAGCACCACCATCATCATTAACGCAGGATTTTGGCACAAACTCTACTTTAGATTCTGCGGTTTTGGTTTTAAACCTTGGTACACAATTTTATGGAGATACTACAACTTCTAAATACAGTGTTGATGTTTACCAGCTAACCAATAGAATTACCAACTTTAAAAGTTCTGATGTACAGGCACACAACAGTACCTTATTGGGTAATTTTAACAGCAAAATTTTCCCAAAAACACCAATTAAGATTTTTGATATTATTGCTGGCAAAACAGATACTTTAAAAACCGTTAAGGCACAAATTAGAATTCCTTTAAATAAAGCATTTATTCAGAATACTATTTTAGCTCAACCAGCAGCTACATTTACAACTAATGCAAAATTTGCAGAATACTTTAAAGGTTTATATGCAGAGATTAACAAAACTTCATCAACTATTGCTGGCGGTGGCGTAGCCTTTATAGATTTCGCTGCATCAAATTCGTATGTACAAATGGTTTATAAAAAACCAAATACTTCTAATGGTATTGATACGGTTTCGGTAAATTTCCCGATTTCTTCAGCAACAGTGGCTGCTAATATTAAACATGATTATACAGGTACTGACGTTCAAACCCAGTTAAGCAACACAACTACACAATATAACGTAACTTATTTACAGGCATTGGTTGGGGTAAAAACTAAAATATCTTTTCCTGATCTTGCCAACTTTCAAAATACCTACGGTAAGGTTGTGGTAAATAAAGCAGAATTAGTAGTTGATGTAAGTAATGGTTCATTTGTAAATCCATTCGTTCCTGCAGAAAGAATAGCTTTATATCGCTGGGATATTGCAGAACAGCCCACTTTTCTACCTGATTACAGCAGCTTGGCAAGTTCAGGTGCAACAGGACTGTTCGGTGGTGCTTATCAAGCGCTAAATAATAGGTATGTATTTAATGTTACTTCTTATATTCAGGGTATAATAGATAAAACAATCACTGATTATGGAACATTTTTAGCTCCGACATCTACCAGTGCCTATGAGATTACACCATCAGCTACTACCGCAGGAAGAACTGTTATCGGATCGTTTGGTAACACAACAAATAAAATAAAGCTGAATATTTATTACACGAAAATAAATTAACAGGTTTTAATCTTATAAGGAACCTCAGCATTTTACTGCTGAGGTTTTTTTATGCCAAAAAAATATTTTAATACTAAACAAAAGTTTGTTTAGTATATTCGTCCACTTTAGAAATATCCTAAAATTATGTGCGGAATAGTAGGTTACATCGGCTATAGAGAAGCCTGGCCAATTGTATTAAAAGGCCTGAAAAGACTAGAATACAGGGGTTATGACAGTGCAGGCATAGCATTGATAAATGAGAACGGACAAAGTATTTATAAAAAAGCAGGGAAAGTTGCCGTTTTGGAAGATTATGCTGCAGACCAGGACCGCACAGGTACTATTGGAATGGGACACACCCGATGGGCAACCCATGGTGTACCATCAGACCGAAACTCTCATCCACATACTTCATCTAATGAAAAGCTATCGATTATTCATAATGGTATTATTGAAAATTATGCTACACTGAAAGAAGAATTAATTGGCCGGGGACATGAATTTAAAAGCGATACAGATACTGAAGTACTCATCCATTTAATTGAAGAAATTCAAAAAATTGAAAAAATAGATTTGCTGGAAGCGGTTCGCCTGGCATTGCATGAGGTTAGCGGCGCTTATGCCATTGTAATTATGGATAAAGATCACCCAGACCGTTTAATTGCGGCGAGAAAGGGCAGTCCGATGGTGATTGGTGTTGGTAAAGGAGAATATTTCATTGCATCAGATGCTACGCCAATTATAGAGTACACTAAAAATGTAATTTATTTAAAGGATGGTGAAATTGCTTTAGTTACTAAGGATGATTTATTGGTAAAGCAATTGGATAATATTGTTCAAACGCCATTAATACAAGAGCTTGAGCTTAAACTCGAAATGTTAGAAAAAGGTGGCTTTGAGCACTTCATGTTGAAAGAAATCTATGAACAACCCCGGTCCATTAAAGATTGTATGCGTGGCCGTATTTATCCAAGCGAAGGCAAAGTTCAGTTGGGTGGCATTAAAGAATTCGCTGAAAAGCTCAAAAATATTGACAGAATCATCATTGTAGCCTGCGGAACTTCATGGCATGCTGGTTTAGTTGGAGAATATCTAATTGAAGAATACGCCAGAATTCCGGTTGAAGTGGAATATGCTTCTGAATTCAGATACCGAAATCCAATTATTACAGAGAAAGATGTGGTAATTGCCATCTCACAATCCGGAGAAACTGCAGATACGATGGCTGCCATTGAAATGGCTAAAGAACGTGGTGCCACCATATTTGGAATATGTAATGTGGCAGGTGCATCCATTCCACGCCTTACACATGCGGGTGTTTATACGCACGCAGGCCCCGAAATTGGTGTAGCATCTACAAAGGCATTTACAGCACAGGTTACCGTGTTAACTTTAATGGCCTTTTATATGGCGCAACAGAAAGGAACCATTACGGCCTCGAAAATGATCGAGCTTTTAACCGAGCTGGATCACATTCCTGAAAAGATTCAGAAAGCACTTGAATCAAATGATCTCATTAAAGAAGTAGCAGAAAAAATAAAAGATTCCAGAAATTGTTTGTTTTTAGGTCGCGGAAGTGGTTTTCCTGTAGCACTTGAAGGTGCATTAAAACTCAAAGAGATTTCATATATTCATGCTGAAGGTTATCCTGCTGCCGAAATGAAGCATGGTCCTATCGCATTAATAGATGAAGAAATGCCTGTGGTTTTTATTGCTACCCAAAATTCATCTTATGAAAAGGTAATCAGCAACATCCAGGAAGTTAAAGCCAGAAAAGGAAAAGTAATTGCCATTGTTACCGAAGGCGACACCGAGGTAAAGAAAATGGCAGATTATTGTATTGAGATTCCGGACGCGAATGAAGCATTTTTACCACTTTTAGCTACCATACCACTACAATTATTATCTTATCATATTGCAGTAATGAGAGGCTGTAATATTGATCAGCCTAGAAATTTAGCAAAATCGGTAACTGTTGAATAGACAAACTTTAAAAGCAAAAGCTACTTAAAAAGTAGCTTTTGCTGTTTAATCAGGATTTAAAAAGGTAAATCACCATTTTCATCTGATGGCCCGATTGTAAATTCATCCTCGATTTTATTCTCAGTTGAATTCTGGTGAACCGGGGCAGCAGGACTTTGCTCGAAATCGCTTTTTCTACCTAACATCGTAAAGTTTTCAGCAACAATTTCAGTTACATATTTTTTAACTTTTTCTTTATCCTCAAAAGACCTTGTTCGTAATTTCCCTTCAATATAAACAAGCTTACCTTTTTGCAAATATTTTGAAGCCACCTCAGCAAGTCCTCTCCACAATACAATATTGTGCCATTCTGTTTGTTCTACTCGTTTTCCATCTTTGTTGTAGGTTTCTGAAGTAGCAAGCGGAAAACTTGCAACGGTAACGCCACCATCTAAATGACGTACTTCTGGGTCTTTACCCAGATGGCCCACTAAAATCACTTTGTTAATGCCAGACATAAATATTTTTGGTTAGATTTTTTTAATTCTAAATGAATTTAACAAAATGGTTAGTTAGTCCATCCTTTTTATAAAAGATAATCAGTGATGAAATCATGAATAACTTTTGGCTGTGGCAATTCATCTAATTCTATTAAAGAAACCCACTTAAGTTCCTTTTGTTTACTAATGTTAAATATATAATTTTTTAAAGAGAAAAAATGCAAATGGATAATTTGGTGAGTTAAAATATGTTTTTTACTCGCCAGGTGTGTAAATTTTGCTTCAGTTCCAAAAGCTTCTAAAACCTTTCCTTCAAATGAAGATTCTTCGAATAGAGATTTATTTAAACTCACCTCTTCGGTTGTTTCTATTGATGGAAAATCATATAAATGCTGCCAGATATCACCAGCCTGCCTTTCTCGTACTAAAATTTGATAGTCTTTTTTGCAAACAAAATAATTCAGGTAACGGTGTTTTTGAGCAGCCTTACGGATTTTAACAGGTAATGTGTTGACCTGATTTTTAGTAAATGCAAAACAAGTTTGATTTAAAGGACAGATCCCACAATTTGGCGATTTCGGTTTGCATTGAATGGCACCAAACTCCATAATGGCTTGATTATAAGTCGCCGGATCTTCCTGATCTAGCAATTCATTAGCCAAATTAAAAAACTCTTCTTTACCTGTCGGAGAATTGATGGCCGTGTCGATACCAAAGTATCGGGAAAGCACCCTGAATACATTCCCGTCCACAACAGCCCTTGCCTCGCCTGAAGAAAAGGACGAAATAGCTGCCGCCGTATATTCACCTATACCCTTTAATTTGATGAGTTCATCATGGTTAACTGGAAAGATTCCATTATGACCATTTAACACGGCCTGTGCAGTTGCATGCATATTTCTTCCCCTAGAATAATAGCCCAACCCCTGCCAAAGCTTAAGCACCTTCGTTTCGGTAGCCGATGCAAAATCACTCACTGTAGGGAAATTTTCTAAGAATTTATGGAAATAGGGCAAGCCTTGTTCTACTCTTGTTTGCTGAAGTATAATTTCTGATAACCAAATGGTGTAAGCATCATTTGTGTGCCTCCAGGGCAGATCTCTTTTGTTATTTTGATACCAATTTATCAGTTCAGCTTGGAATGTCATTGGTGCAAATTACGGCGTATTTATTGGATTAAAAAAAAACTTGCATTTAGCTGATATCTTAACTGATAAAAAATTCATCTTTTATTTCCCTATCTCATTAAAAAGCAATACTTTTGCAACCCCAAAACAGTTATAATATTAAAACACAATATATATAAAATCAGTAAATATGACTAAGGCAGATATTATTTCAGAAATATCAACAAAAACCGGAATTGAGAAGGTTGATGTACAGGAAACGGTTGAGGCATTTTTCAAAGTTATCAAAACAAGTATGATTGGCGGTGAAAATGTATACGTAAGAGGCTTCGGAAGCTTTGTTGTTAAAAAGAGAGCACAAAAAACTGCTAGAAACATCTCTAAAAACACTGCAATAATTATCCCAGAACACTTTGTACCTAGCTTTAAACCAGCAAAAGTTTTTGTTGATAAAGTTAAAAGTAATTCCAAAAAAATTAGCGTAGAAGCTTAAGTCTTATTACATGAATAGCAGCATCAGATCAAAACAAATCATCATTATCGGAGCAGTTTTATTGCTTGTTGCTTTTTTATTTACAAGAGACATTAAAGGCTTGGTTAAGCCAACAGAAGAGAATGGCAAGATGCCTGAAAAAGGCCAAATGGCTGCAACAGAATCAACACCATCAACTGCAGTACTCAGTATCGAAACTACATCTACAGCTGCTAAAAATGTACTAAACAAAAATCTGGCTACAGATATCACAGCATTAGAAAATAGTTATAAAGGTGCAAAGGGAGCAGAAAAAATTGAATTAGCGAAGCAACTGGCTCAGAAATGGGACGATGTGGAGCAAATTACACCTTCAGCACTTTATTTAGAAGTAATTGCCCAGGAAGAACCATCATCAAAAGCATGGTTAGCCGCAGGTAATCAGTTTATGAAAGCGTTTGAAAGTACTCAAGATAGTTTAGCACAACCTGCATTATTGCAGAAAGCAAATGCATCTTACAAAAAAGTATTGGAGAAGGATGCTACAAACATTGAAGCTAAAACAGGATTAGGCGTAACCATAGTAAATGGCTTAGGCGCACCAATGCAAGGTATTGCAATGTTGCTTGAAGTTGTGGCTAAGGAACCTAAAAATGTAAAGGCGAATATGAATTTAGGAATCTTCTCTATAAAATCAGGTCAGTTTGATAAAGCAATTCCGCGTTTTAATACCGTAATTGCAATAGCGCCTACACCTGAAGCCTATTTTTATTTGGGAACAGCCCTTGAAAATTTAGGCAAAAATAAAGAAGCAGTTGATGCTTATTTATCAAGCAAAAAATTAGCAGCTAATCCTACCTTATCTTCATTTATTGATAAGAAGGTTGCGGAGCTAAAGAATAAAAATTAATTAACGGATTAATAAAAACATTTAAAACTTAAAACTATGCCAAGCGGTAAAAAAAGAAAAAGACATAAAATGGCTACCCACAAACGTAAAAAACGTTTAAGAAAAAACAGACATAAGAAAAAATAGATTCTTATTTTGATTAAAGCCTAATAAACCTCATAGTGAAAACTGTGAGGTTTAAAGTATTTATATGATTTTTTTAATTACATAGGTATTTGGCTATATCAAGTTTTTTTCTCGTTACTATCCATTTGTTAATAGGCGAAAGCCTTAAATCTGTAGCTGTTGGTAAAAGAATTAATTATCAATTCGACTCCTGCCGGAGTTACCATAGCATTGATTGAAGACAAACAACTTGTTGAGCTTCATAAAGAACAAATCAATAATAACTACGCTGTAGGCGATATTTATTTAGGCCGCATTAAAAAAATTATGCCCGGCTTGAATGCTGCTTTTGTGGACGTAGGTTATGAAAAAGATGCATTTTTGCATTATTTTGATTTGGGGCCTCAGGTGCAATCTTTAATCAAGCTAACTAAAATCAAGCGTAATGGCTCGGTTACAGGCACATTATTAGATCATTTAAAGCTGGAAGCCGACATTAACAAGGCAGGCAAAATCTCTGATGTGCTGGCAAAAAACATGCTTCTTCCTGTACAAATTGCGAAAGAACCAATTTCTACAAAAGGACCACGTTTGAGTTCCGACATTTCAATTGCCGGCAGGTATGTGGTACTGGTGCCCTTCTCCAATACCATATCTGTATCAAAAAAGATCAAAAGTAATACCGAACGTAATCGTTTAAAGAAGATTATTGAAAGTATTAAACCTCAAAATTTTGGGGTTATTATCAGAACCGTTTCTGAAGGCCGCGGAGTTGCCGAAATGCAAAAAGATTTATTAGATCTGATTGCAAAATGGGAAAACTTCATTAAAAAGGTACCTTCTACCGAACCTTCGAAAAGGGTTTGGGGAGAAATGGACAGATCATCAACGTTAATTCGTGATATTCTGAATCCTGATTTTACAAACGTTTACGTGAGCACGCCAGAGCTGTTCGATGATATTCGTTCTTATGTACATGATATTTCTCCAGAAATGGAAAAAATCGTGAAACTTTACAAACAAAAAGAACCCATATTCGATCACTTCGGAATAGAAAAGCAAATTAAAAATGCTTTCGGAAAAACAGTAAACTTACCAGGTGGTGCTTATTTAGTAGTAGAGCATACCGAAGCACTTCACGTGATAGATGTGAATAGTGGAAACCGTACGGCCAGTAAAGAAAACCAAGAGGAAAATGCTTTACAGGTAAATAAAGAGGCGGCAAAAGAAATTGCCCGACAGTTACGCTTGCGTGATATGGGCGGCATTGTGGTGATCGATTTTATCGATATGCACAAGCCAACAAACCGTAAAATGCTATTTGATTATTTGCGTGAGCTGATGTTATTGGATAGAGCCAAACATACTATTTTGCCTCCAAGCAAATTTGGTTTGGTACAAATCACCAGACAACGTGTTCGTCCGGAAATGAATATTGTTACGGTAGAAAAATGTCCGGCTTGTGGTGGAACCGGAGAAATTAAAGCAAGTATTGTTTTAATGGATGATATTGAGAATAACCTTAATTATATTTTACGTGAGCAAAATGAAAAAGGTGTAACACTAAGCGTACACCCTTATATTGAAGCTTTCATTACTAAAGGAATCTTTAACTTACAACGCCGATGGTTCTTTAAGTATGGCCAGTGGATTAAAGTTAAGGCACAATCATCATACTATTTAAATGAGTTTCATTTTATCTCATCAAAAGATGAAGAAATAAAATTGTAAACCAAAAAACACATCAAACAAAAAGCCTGAACGAAACTTCAGGCTTTTTGCTTTTAAAGTATTTCATCTGCATACCTTGTTGATGTGGAAATACTTTTGATAGCAGCGACATTGAATATGCTGTCATGCTGAAGCATCTGCAACTGAAGAAACAGATTCATCGTGCATCAGAATGACAGGAGTTTACAAAAAGATTAGAACAGATGTGGGACCGAAGCTAAATAGTTCAACTTTTTTCCATTCAACTATTTGATAATAAAAGTTTTCTATCTATCTTTGCAGTCCCAATTTTAATGGGAATAATAAATTGTTTAATAAATTAAATACAAGCAAGTGAATACGTTAAGTTACAAAACTGTCTCGGCCAATGCGAAAACTGTTAACAAACAGTGGATTGTTGTTGATGCGCAAGGCGAGATTTTGGGGCGCTTGTCATCGAAGATCGCTATGATCATCCGTGGTAAAAACAAGCCTGAGTACACCCCACACGTAGATTGCGGAGATAACGTAATTGTTATCAATGCAGACAAGGTTAAATTGACAGGAAACAAATTCAGCGAAAAGCAATATGTTTCTTATACTGGTTATCCAGGTGGTCAACGTTTTATCTCTCCAAAAGAGTTAATGGCGAAACACCCTCAACGTGTAATCGAGAAAGCGGTACGTGGTATGTTACCGAAAACTAAATTGGGTAAAAAATTATACACTAATCTTTTTGTGTATGCAGGTGAAAACCACCCACATTCAGCTCAATCTCCAAAAACCATTAAACTTTAAGAAATGTCAGTTACTAACACTTCAGGAAGAAGAAAAACAGCTGTTGCACGTATCTACTTAAAAGATGGTGCTGGCGAAATTACCGTTAACGGTAAAGACCACAAAGTATATTTCCCAACTTTACCTTTGCAATATATCGTAAACCAAAGTTTAGAAGTTTCTGAACTTACTGGTCGTTATGATATCACTGTAAATGTTCAAGGTGGCGGAGTAAAAGGACAAGCAGAAGCTGTTCGTTTGGCTATTGCTAAAGCGATTGTTGAACTAGATGCGGAGAAAAAACCTGCATTACGTGCTAAAGGCCTAATGACGCGTGATATGCGTATGGTTGAGCGTAAAAAACCAGGACGTGCAAAAGCCCGTAAGAAATTCCAATTCAGTAAACGTTAATCACAGGAGGCAAAGACAATGGCAAGAACAACTTATCAAGACTTATTGGATGCAGGTGTACACTTTGGTCACCTTACCCGTAAATGGAATCCAAAAATGGCTCCTTACATTTTCATGGAGCGTAATGGAATTCACATTATAGATTTAAATAAAACATTAACTAAAACTGAAGAAGCTGCGGCTGCGATTAAACAAATCGTAAAATCAGGACGTAAAGTTTTATTTGTTTCAACAAAAAAACAAGCAAAAGGAATCGTAGCTGAACAAGCTAAGAAAGTAAACATGCCTTTCGTAACCGAGCGTTGGTTAGGTGGTATGTTAACCAACTTTGCTACTGTTCGTAAGTCAATTAAAAAGATGTCTAACATCGATAAAATGACTAAAGACGGTACTTATTCAATCTTATCTAAGAAAGAGCGTTTGATGATTCAACGTGAGCGTATTAAATTAGAATCACTTTTAGGTGGTATTGCTGATTTAAACCGTTTACCTGCAGCTTTATTCTTAATTGATGTTAAGAAAGAACACATCGCAGTTACTGAAGCGTTAAAATTAAACATCCCTACTTTTGCGATGGTTGATACTAACTCTGATCCTTCAAACATCGATTTCCCTATTCCAGCGAATGATGATGCAACTAAATCAATCTCTTTAATTACTGATGTAATCATCAAAGCAATTGAAGAAGGTTTAGACGAACGTAAACGCGAAAAAGACGATGAAGCTGAAAAAGAAGCAGTAGCAGCGAAAGTTGCAGCTGATGCTCCAGAAGCTAAAGAACCTAGGGGTGCTGGTGAAAAAAGACCAACGACTAAAAAGGTAACTGCTGAAGCTGAAGTTGAAGCGCCTTCATCAGAAGAAACTAAAACAGAAGAATAGTAATATTTTTTAATTGCAGGTTACTGGTTTCAGGTTTTAAGTTGGCTTAACATGAGTTTAACTTAGTACTTGTAACTTGTAACCTGTAATTGTTATAACAAGATTTTAAACTTTAAAAAAGGAAATAAAATGTCTACAGTACAAATTACTGCCGCTGATGTAAACAAATTGCGCCAACAAACTGGTGCAGGTATGATGGATTGCAAAAAAGCTTTAGTAGAAGCTAATGGCGATTTCGAAGCAGCTGTTGATTTATTGCGCAAAAAAGGTCAAAAAGTATCTGCCGCTCGTTCTGGTAATGCAACTTCTGAAGGTCTTGTATCAATCAATGTTTCAGCAGATGGCACAAATGGTAAATTAGTTGCTTTAGCTTGTGAAACTGAGCCAGTTTCTAAAGTTGAAGATTTCCGTAATTTAGCTCAGACTGTTTTAGCAGCAGCAGTTACCAACAATCCTGCTTCTATTGAAGAATTATCAGCGATTACTTTAGAAGATGGTCGTACAGTTGCCGAAACTATAACTGAACTAACCGGTAAAATCGGAGAGAAAATCGTTATTCAAGAGTACGCAAATGTATCCGGTGAAAAAATCGTTTCTTATATCCATTCTAATGGTAAAATGGGTGTTTTAGTGGTATTTGAAGGCGCTAATGGCGTAGATATTACTGAAGCTGGTAAAGATGTTGCAATGCAAATTGCTGCAATGAACCCAGTTGCTGTTGATAAAGACGGTGTTGATCCTGCTACTATTGAACGTGAAATCGAAATTGCTAAAGATGTTATCCGTCAAGAAGGCAAACCAGAAGAAATGGTTGAAAAAATTGCTGCTGGTAAGTTGAACAAATTTTACAAAGACAGCACTTTATTAAACCAGGAGTTTGTTAAAGACAGTTCAGTAGATGTTCGTAAATTTTTAGATAATACATCTAAAGGTTTAACCGTATCTGCCTTCAAACGTGTTCAATTAGGTGCATAAGCATTTAAAATGATATATAAAATCCGGTTAGCTGAAAAGTTAGCCGGATTTTTTTTGCCCAACTTATTCTGGCAACTTAGTAACTTTGAAGAGTAAAAACAAAATCTTATGCTCAACATTCCTAATGCTAAATTTTATGCAAACGATGGTTTACAAGAAAGAAAAAGCATCACCATTAGCAATGGCAAAATAAACACGATAGAAAAATCAAATTCAGATGCTCTGGAAGAATTCGTTGTTCCGGGTTTAATTGATCTTCAGATTTATGGTGCAGGTGGAAAACTGTTTTCTGCAGAACCTACAGTAGAATCGCTGAAAATTATAGAAGATGACCTTCTTAAAAAAGGTACAACAGGTTTCCTGGCTTGTATGGCAACGAATTCTCCGGAAGTTTTTAAAGCCTGCATCACGGCCGCAAAGGAATATCGTTCATTTGCCAGAAATTTATTAGGCTTGCATTTGGAAGGACCTTTCTTAAATCCAAAACGTTTGGGTGCACATGTACCTGCATTCATAAGAAAAGCGACTTTAGATGAAATAAAAGCACTTCTGGATTTTGGAGACGGCGTGATTAAAATGATGACTATTGCACCTGAAATACATGATGATGAAGTGATCCAATATCTTTTAGATCATGATGTAGTGGTTTCATTAGGCCATAGCAATGCTACCTTTGCTGAAGCCACAGAAGCATACAACCAAGGCATCCAAACCACTACGCACCTTTTCAATGCAATGAGTCCAATTCATCATCGTGAGCCAGGTATTCCAACAGCCTTCTTTAATCATGATCAGGCAATGGCGAGTATTATTGTAGATGGTAAGCATGTAGATTTTGAAGTTGTAAAGTGGGCGCATAAACTCGCTGGTGAGAGGTTATTTTTAATCACGGATGCCGTTACTCCTTGTACAACAGGCCCTTATCAACACATTAAAAAAGATGATAAATTTGTAATGCCTGACGGAACACTTTCAGGATCATCCTTAACCATGCTGCAAGCCATTAAAAACTGTGTCAATCATTGTGGCATCAACCTGGCTGATGCCATAAAAATGGCAAGCCAATACCCTGCAAAATTAATAGGCTTAGAAAATTTTACAGGAAAGATTGAAACAGGATGTCAGGCTGACTTGCTTATTTTAGATGTAAATTTAAATCTAAAGAATGTAATCTTCAAAGGAGCGTTACAATAAAATCAATTCAAACCAATAATGATGTTAAAAAAACACAGCCTGATTTTAATGCTTTTAATGGTGGTCTCCATCAACTCCTGGTCACAAAAAAAGGATTATACCTTTAAGGTCATACCGCTAGGTGTAAAGGGTGGCGATGACGAAAGTAACTTATCATGTTACATGCTGGCTCCAAATGGCAGCAATCATTTTATTTGCCTGGATGCAGGAACCATTAATGCGGGAATTCAGAAAGCCATAGACAAGAAAACATTAAAGGGCATTAGTGAAGACATTCAACGCAAACAAATAAAAGGTTATTTAATATCGCATGCGCATTTAGATCATGTTGCCGGGCTCATCATAAATTCTCCTGCGGATACGGCAAAGAATATCTATGGAATATCATCCGTTTTAAATATCCTCAGAGATAAATACTTTACCTGGGATGCCTGGGCAAATTTTGGAAACGAAGGCGAAAAACCTCAACTTAAAAAATATACTTATACTACTTTAGAGGAAGAATTTAGCTACCCACTTGCTGAAACTGAAATGAAAGTTCGTGCTTTTGAACTCAGCCATGGTAAGCCTTATAAAAGTACAGCATTTTTAATTCAAGCAAAAGATAACTACGTTTTATATCTTGGTGATACTGGTGCAGATGAAATAGAAAAATCTGATAAGCTTTCAGAATTATGGCAAGAGGTGGTTCCTCTTATCAATACTGGCAACCTGAAGGCAATATTTATGGAAGTGTCATTCCCAAATGAGCAACCTGAAAACCAATTATTTGGTCACCTTACACCCCAGCTTTTCTTTAGTGAGCTTGCAAACCTGCAGAAGATAACAACTCCAGAAGCCCTGAAAAAAGTATCTTTTATTGTTACGCATAGGAAACCTCCGGTAAAAAATATGCTTAAAATAAAACAACAGTTACTGGTACTTAATGCGCCTGGATTTAAGTTGATATTCCCTAACCAAGGAGAGCTATTAACAATATATTAACACAAGTAACATATTGGATACAGAAAGTGAGTGTACTTTTGTGAAAAAAAATTCATGAAAAAAATCTTACTTTTATTTACTGCGTTTATATTTTTAATTTTCTTTAAGATAGATGCAGTAGCTCAAAATGAAACAACGGCATCTATAAATGGTACCGTAGCTGATGCCAAAGGACCTATAAGCGGTGCTACGGTAATTGCCATTCACGAACCTTCTGGTTCTCGATACGCTACATCTACCCGATCTGATGGTCGTTATAATTTACCTGCCATGCGTATTGGTGGCCCGTATTCTATTACGGTTTCTTTTATTGGTTTTAAAAACCAGGTACAACGTATAGAGAAATTAGCACTTGGGCAAAGTTCTACCTTAGACATCACTTTAAGTGAAGATGCAAACAATCTATCTGAGGTAATGGTATCTGGTAAGCAAAGTAAAATTTTCAATTCTGGCAGAACAGGTGCCTCACAAAACATCTCCAGAACGGCAATTCAAAATTTACCAACGTTGAATAGAAGCTTTACCGATTTTGTGAAACTTACACCCCAATTTTCTTTACAATTCGGTAGCCCGAGTATTGCCGGGAGAAGTAATCTCGCCAATAATTTTACTGTAGATGGTGCATTATTTAATAATGCATTTGGCTTACAAGGCACAATTGGCAGCCAGACAGGCTCTCAACCTATTAATATGGATGCTTTCGAAGAAATTTCGGTAAATATTGCCCCATATGATATTCGCCAAAGTGGTTTTACGGGTGCGGCTATAAACGCTGTAACCAGAAGTGGCACCAATGAATTTCAAGGCTCATTAAATACTTATTACAGAAATCAGGATCTGGTAAGCGATTACAATTATGCAAACCTTAAGGTGCCGGTAACCAATTTCAATTTAAAAGGTTATGGATTTACCTTTGGCGGCCCGATTATTAAAAACAAATTATTTTTCTTCGCAAGTGGTGAACTGGAAAGAAGATCAGATCCTGGAACAGGCTTTACAGCATCAAGAGGTGGAAGCACGGGGCCAAATATCTCACAGGCTAAAGGGGAAGATCTGGATAAATTAAGTACATTTTTAAAAACGCTTGGTTATGATGCTGGAGGATATGAAAACTATGCGTTGAAAACCAGAAGTGATAAATTATCTGCCAAGTTGGATTATAATATTGATGATAAGAATACCTTAAGCTTAAAATATTTTTACTTCAGATCATACAAGGATATTTTACCAAGCAACAGTGGAGCACCAAAAAATAACCGTCAACCATCGCAACTCGGGCTTCCATTTCAATCTGCCGGTTATGGCATCAATAACAACATGGATAATGTTAACCTGGAGTTCAGAACACGTTTCAACAATAAATTCTCTAACCAGTTAACAGTGGGTTACAACAACATGAACGATTTCAGGGAATCTAAAGGAAATAAACCTTTTCCACTAGTTGATATTATGAACCCTGATGGAAGTTCTTACACTGCTTTCGGTTACGAACCATTTACTGCATTTAACAGTTTAAAAACTAAAGTTTATCAGATCACAGATAACTTTAATATTTATGCAGGCAGGCATGAAATTACACTTGGAGCCAATTATGAAGGATATAGAACAAGCAATGGTTTTGCGCCAAACTACTATGGAACTTATACTTTTAAAAGTTTAGATGATTTTTATAATAGTGCCAACAATGGTGTTTCCAACGCAACACGTTATCAGGTTCAATATTCCGTATTGCCTGATGGATCATTTCCTTATGCAGAAATTCAATCCAATATGTATGGCTTATATGCACAAGATGCTTTTACGGTTAGTGATCAGTTAAAATTAACAGCTGGCTTACGTGCAGATTTAACCAATGTTTCTTCATCATCTTTAATAAGCAATCCAAACGTAGAAAAATTAACTTTTGAAAACGGAGAGAAAATTGATGTTGGCAGATTTCCTAAAAATGCCATATTATGGTCGCCTCGTTTGGGCTTTAACTGGAATGTAAATAATACAGGAAAAACTCAGGTTAGAGGTGGAACAGGTTTATTTACAGGACGCCCTCCTTTAGTTTGGATTTCGAATCAAGCAAGTAATAATGGTGTTCAGTTTGGTTCAGAATCTATAGCTAATCCAACAAACAGACCTTTTACGCCTAACGTTGATGCTTACCGCAATTTAAACAAATCTACCGCAGCAAATAATACCGCATACAATCTTGCTGTAGCTGATCAGAATTTTAAATTCATGCAGGTTTGGCGTTCCAATTTAGCCATTGATCAAAAATTACCCGCAGGCTTTACCGGAACACTTGAAGCCTTATATTCTAAAGATATCAACTCTGTCTATTTTCGCAATGCAAATTTAAATACGTCTGCATATACACTTCTACAAGGTGCTGATAACCGTCCGAGGTATTCCGCTTCAAGAATTTATGGTTCAGCTACCCCAACACCTGCTAACCCGAATATCTCTGACGCCATTGTGATGACCAATACCAATAAAGGACATAGTTTATCCCTTACCGGAACCATATCAAAAGAATTTGCCGGAGGATTGTTTGCAACAGCGGGTTATACTTATACAGATTCGAGATCAGTTAATGATGGCGGTTCCATCGCCCAATCCATGTGGAGAGATCGTCAGGTTTCAGGTAGCCCGAATACAGATGCGCTTTCTTATTCCAGCTACATGGTTAAAAACCGTTTTATTGCCTCTGTTGTATATAGAAAAGAATATATTAACCATTTAGGAACAACATTTTCTATGTTCTATCAGCTGCAAGATGGCTTCAGGTATTCGTACACATATGGTAATGATTTAAATAATGATGGTTTAAGTGGTAATGATTTAATTTTTGTTCCGGCAAGTAAATCTGACATTGTTTTGGTGCCAGAAAATTCCGGAGATACGAGAACCACAGATCAGCTATGGTCACAATTAAACAGTTACATTACTCAGGATAGTTATTTAAATCAAAGAAGAGGACAATATGCAGAAAGAAATGGTTTAGTTGGTAATGTTGTAGGAACATTAGATATCCGTATTGCACAAGATTTATTTGGAAGTTTGAAGGGTAAAAAACATTCACTCCAGCTAACTTTTGATGTTTTTAACTTTGGAAACATGATCAATAAAACATGGGGTGTTCCAAAGTTTGCAAACAGGGCAAATGGATTACTTAACTTTAAAGGGATTGATGCAACAGGTAAGCCTACATTCTCTTTCCCATACTTAAATGCAGATAATAATACACCTTTAGTAAATACGTTCTCTAGCAGTGTTGATGAAACCGCACGCTGGCGGATTCAATTTGGTTTGAGATACAGGTTTAATCAATAATTTCATTACATCATCAATGGCTGGGTTACAACATTAACCCAGCCATTTTTATTTAAGAAAACCTGGATAATGCTATCCGTATAATTTGTCTTACTAAAAATTTACATCAATTATCTGAAAGCATAGCCAGGTATTAAAAAAATGTTAATATTTTTGAGGTCATGAAATACAAACGCATCCTGCTAAAGCTTAGCGGCGAATCGCTAATGGGCGATAAACAATATGGCATTGATAATGAACGCGTTAAGCAATACGCAGAAGATATCAAAGCGGTTCACGATAAAGGTTTGGAAATCGCAATCGTTATTGGTGGTGGAAATATTTTTAGGGGTTTAAGTGCGGAGAAGAGTGGAATGGACAGGGCGCAAGCCGATTATATGGGGATGCTAGCTACGGTAATCAACTCTATGGCTTTGCAAGATGCATTAGAAAAGGTTGGAATTAAAACCCGTTTACTTACTGCCATCAAGATGGAACAGATTTGTGAACCATTCATCCGCAGAAGAGCAGTACGCCACTTAGAAAAAGGCCGTGTGGTTATTTTTGGAGCTGGTACAGGTAATCCTTATTTCACAACAGATTCTGCAGCAGCTTTACGTGCCATTGAGATTAAGGCTGATGTTGTTTTAAAAGGAACCCGTGTAGATGGTATCTATACTGCGGATCCTGAAAAAGATCCTTTGGCCACCAAATATGAAGAAATTTCTTTCAGAGAAGTTTATGATAAAGGCTTGAATGTGATGGACATGACTGCTTTCACCCTTTGCGAAGAAAACCAAGTTCCAATTATTGTGTTTGACATGAATAAACATGGAAATTTTATGAAGATTGCAAACGGCGAATCGATCGGTACTTTGGTTAAATAAGCATTTAAAATTTATTACTTTTGTAGAAATACACACATTATGAACGAACTCATACAATTACAATTGATGGATGCTGAATCTGCTATGGAGAGAGCAATCGATCATTGTGAATCTGAACTAACTAAAATTAGAGCTGGTAAAGCATCTGCAGGAATGCTTGATGGTATTTATGTAGATTATTACGGTGCTTCTACAGCACTATCACAAGTTTCAAGTATCAATACGCCTGATGCCAGAACAATAGTGATTCAGCCCTGGGAAAAATCACTTTTAGTCCCTATTGAAAAAGCTATCCAAGTTGCAAATATTGGGATCAATCCTCAGAACGATGGTATTGTAATCCGCTTAGTAGTACCTCCCCTAACAGAAGAGCGTAGAAGAGACCTGGTTAAAAAAGTTAAGGAAGAAGCTGAGCGTGGAAGAATTACAGTACGTAATATCCGTAAGGATGCAAATACGAAAATTCAAAAGCTTAAGGGCGAAGGTGTTTCTGATGATGAAATTAAAACTGGTGAAGGTGAAGTTCAAAAATTAACTGACGCTTATATTATCAAAGTAGATAAGCATGCAGAGGCAAAAGAAAAAGATGTAATGACGGTTTAATCAATTATTACGTGATAAATGAAAAGGGAACAAATGATAAATTTGTTCCCTTTTTTTTATTTTCTAGCTTTCGAACTCGATTCTCGGATGTTGAAAATTGTTGGAACCATCACTTCATTATATTTCTTATCTGTGCTGGTAGATTTCAACTTATCCATCAGCGTTTTCATAATATTTTCTGCGATAGCTTCCAAAGGCTGAGCGATTGCGGTTACCGGAGGATCACAGAACTCCAGGATTTCAAAATCATCAAATGAAACCACAGCAAGATCTTTCTGAATGCGCAACCCCATCGCCCTAAAGGTTCTCAAACCATCTAAACTAATGTAATTTGCTCCAAAGATAACAGCATCCAACTTCTTATTTGCGCGAAAAAATTCAGTCATCTCCTTTATCGTTGCTGTTGATGTATTATAATTTATTTTTTTAACGAATGGATTTAATTGATGTTGAGCGATAGTTTCTTCATAACCAGCAAGGCGATCTAACATTTGCAGCTGAATGGAATCGACGGTGATAAAAGCAATATTTTTGTATCCGTTAGCGATTAAATGCTCCGTTGCGAGGGCTGTACTTTCTTTATTATTTATAATTACATAATCAGCTTGCACATCCTGCACATATCGATCGAACAAAACAACTGGTGCATCTGTCGAAATAAGTTTTTTAACTTCATCTTCCAAACCTTCAGGGAGTGCCATGATGTACCCATCTACATGCCTGTCTTTGAAAATTTGCAGTAACTCTATCGCTTTCTTTGTATCATTTCGGGTACTGCTAAACAAAATTTTATATCCTAATTCAGAAGCAATTTCATCAATACGTTTTGCAATCCCGGAAAAAAATGGCTCTGATATATCGTCTACTAAAAACCCAATAATTCGTGTTTTCCCTGTCCTTAAACTCGTTGCGAGAGAGTTAGGTTGATAATTTAGTTCTGCTACAAGATCTAATACTTTCTTTGTTAATGCTTCACTAATATTTTTTTCCTTCGCTCGTCCATTAATTACAAAGGATACAGATGTGATTGAAATATTTAATTGTTTGGCTATGTCTTTAATTGAAACTCTTTTCATTATGAGGAACTACAAAATATTTGGTACTATTAAGGGGTAATATAGTAATAAGTGATGTATTATTTTAGTGGTAGTTCAGAAGTTTATAAAAAGAAAAAGAGCAACCTATCCAGGATTGCTCAATTAACTAACTTATTATTCATAAAAAATGCTGTTGGGGAAGGAGTCGAACCTTCAAGGGGTAGTTAGCTACAGTTCAAAAAATTAATTGTGGTCAACCCAATAAACTGCGTTTGTCCCATTATTCCCCACCACCGAGACAAGGAGGCGTGTCTGCCAATTTCACCACCCAACATTTTAATCCTTAGTCCAAAGTCTGCAGTCGTAAGTCTACTAAAGACTATGGACTCTTAACTTAGAACTAAGCAGCTGTAGGGGAAGGAATCGAACCTCCAAGGAGTGGTTAGCCATTGCTGGTATTCCCATTATTCTCCGCCACCGAGACAAGGAGGTGTGTCTGCCTGTTTCACCACCCTACAGTATGTTTAGCAATTGCTTTAAAGAACGTTCCTTTTTGTTAATTGCTTGATACAAATGTAATGGAACATGCAATACCTTGCAAATTTTTTAAACATTTAATTTTATTTTTATAATATTGATAAATATTTGTAAATTCGCTTATCATAATTCAAAAATATGCTTAAAAAAGACAATTCCAATTTAGAAATTGACAACCTCGATATTGATATATTGAAACAACTGATGCAGGATGCTACTAAGCCTTATACAGAAATCGCAAAAGATTTAATTGTTTCGGGTGGTACGATACACGTCAGAATGAAGAAACTCCAGGAAATGGGGATTATAAAAGGGTCGCACCTTATCATCGATCCTCAAAAGGCAGGCTATGATATCTGTGCCTTTTTAGGTATTTACCTGGAAAAGGGTATTCAATATAAAGATGCTGTTGCCCAGCTAAGTAAAATAAAGGAAGTTGTAGAACTTCATTACACTACTGGTGCATACAGTATGTTTGCAAAGATTATATGTAGAGACACTAATCACTTGCGTCATGTGCTAAATGACGAAATTCAAGCTGTAAGTGGTATTCAGCGCACGGAAACTTTAATTTCTTTGGAAGAAAGCATTAAAAGGCAAATTGAGTTGGGATAGTTTTTAGTCGTAAGTCTGGAGTCTTTAGTCGGAAGTCTCCGGACGATTGCCTTAAGTTGAAAGTTATAGGTTGAAAGTTATACGTTCAAATAGCATAAAAAATAACAGGTGAGAATTCTAGCACGAACAAAAACCGCACGTGTTATTTAGTTATTTTCTTGATTCCTGATACTTACTGCTTCTTACTACTTCAGCAACTGATAGGCAATAAGTGCAGCAAAATAGGCCATGGCTGTCATATAAACCAGTTGAATTACGGGCCATTTCCAGCCTTTAGTCTCGCGGTAAACAATTGCTACGGTGCTCATACATTGCATGGCGAAAGCATAAAACAACATCAATGAAATACCTGTGGCAAAGGTATATACTGGCAAACCAGTACGATTATTTACCGATGAAGACATGCGTGTTCTGATTGTTGAAGTATCTTCATCACCACCATCTACACTATAAATGGTGGCCATGGTACCAACAAAGGCTTCTCTTGCGGCAAATGAGGTAATTAAACCAATACCAATCTTCCAATCATAACCCAGTGGGCGAATAGCAGGCTCAATCCAATGACCTAAAATGCCAACATAAGAATTTTCTAGCTTTTCCGTGGCAATAAGCGTTTCAATATGAACAGTGTTTTTTGTAGTATCTGCTAGCGCAGCTGCATATTTCTGATCAATGCGATCAAAACGGTTCCCTGGTCCAAAAGTGGCCATTACCCAAAGAATAATAGAGATGGCAATAATTACCTTACCGGCTTCAAAAATAAAAGTTTTAGATTTTTCATACATGGTGTAAAGCACATTTTTCCACCTTGGCATTCGGTAAACGGGCAATTCCATTATGAAATAGGCTCTTTCTTTGGTTTTAATTAAAAACTTCATTACCCAAGCCACCAACACGGCTGCAATTACACCTACTAAATACATCACCATTAAAGCCAAACCCTGCAGGTTAAAAACACCTAGTATATTTTTCGATGGAATAATTAATGATATAATTAAAATATAAACTGGAAGCCTCGCTGAGCAACTTACCAATGGCGTAACCATAATGGTAATCATTCTATCTTTCCAGTTTTCAATATTTCTTGCGGCCATTATTGAAGGTACTGCACAAGCCAGACCGCCAATCATTGGTACAACAGATTTACCATTCAAACCGACTTTACTCATGATTTTATCCATCATAAAAGTAACCCTGGCCATGTAGCCCGTATCTTCCAAAATGGATATAAATGCAAATAAAATAGCTATTTGGGGGATAAAGACAAAAATTCCGCCTAAACCAGCAACAATACCATCTAATACCAAATTTGTTAGCATACCTGCTGGCAAATATTCATGACCTGCTTCGGTTATAAAACCAAAGCCAGCCTCAATCCATTGCATCGGATAGGATGACCAGGCAAAAATGGCATTAAAAATAACAAAGAGTATCAATAAAAAAATGGCAAAACCCCAAATTTTATGGGTTAAGATGGAATCTAGCTTATCACTAAATGTAAATTTTTTAGCTGCATCGCTGTCTGTTACTACATCAGATAGTATCAAACTTAAATTTTTATACCGCAAAATGGTTTCAGCTGCCTGAGTTTTCGCTGATTCAAAATGATGTGATTGTTCTATCGCCTCAATTTCGTCTTGTTCTTTTTCCGTAAAGAATTTAAGATATTCATGTTGGTGCAATACCTGTAATGCATAATAATCATTATCAGAATTTAACTTAGATTTGATTGCATTAATTGCCGCTGGTGCCAGGCTATTTACATCAACATCCTGAAACTGAGTAGCAATTTTATTCGTGTTAGTAATCGCCAACTTTAATTGGTCAATACCAATATTGTTTCGGGCAGAAATAGATACTACCTGAACACCTAATTTTTCAGCAAGCTTATCCAAATCAATCTGAATTCCCTGTTTTTCAGAAAGATCAATCATATTTAAAGCGAGGACCATCGGAATTCCTAAATCGGCAACTTGCGAATATAAAAGCATATTGCGTTTAAGATTGGAGGCATCAACAATCAATACGATCACATCAGGATAACTATTATTTTTTGAATCCGCTAAAACCTGAAAAACAATACTTTCATCACTGCTTTTCGGATACAAACTATATGTTCCTGGTAAATCAATAATTTCTGCCCCTTTACCATTGGCAAGTTTCATGAAACCTGTTTTCTTATCAACAGTTATCCCCGGAAAATTCCCGATTTTTTGATTTAATCCTGTTAAACGATTAAAAAGAGTAGACTTACCTGTATTGGGATTACCAACTAATGCAACTTTAATATCCAAATCAGCTTATTTATTGATGATAATAACTTCTGCTTCGCTCTTACGCAAGCAAAGCTGATAACCAGCAACACGAATAGCCATCGGATCACCCAGTGGGGCAAAACGCTCTACTTCCACTACCTCTCCTGGCAAACACCCCATTTCCATTAATTTAACAGAAAGATCAAGATCTGTAAATGAAATGATGGTTCCTTTTTCTCCAACTTTTAAATTCGAAAGATTCATCTGTATCTAATTTTATGCTCAGATGGGGCCTCCATGATCAAAATAATTATTCAATCGATTCGGGTTCATGTGCTAAATTGCACGCAAGTTAGCCTTTCTTTAGATTTATTCCAAATAGAGATTTTTATACTAAACAGGTATGACTCATCAATGATTAATTTCTTGCTGACAATGCGACTTAATCCATTTTTTTAAAATTCTATAAGCACGAAAGGCCCGTTTTTCACGAGCCTTTGTTAACATTATTCTATTTTTATTACATCCTGAAACGTTGTCCTCCGCCTTGCCCTGGCGTTGGCATTTGCATATCACCACTCATATTTTTTCCACCCATGCGGGTTAATGAGTAAGTAAATGATAACATATAATATCGCTTCAATACATTATAATTTAAATCGGTAATGGTATTATTTGTTGCCGTTCTGCTAATACCCTGATTCTGGTTAAAAGCATCATTCACTGCAATTTTAAAAGTACCCCTGTTTTTAAAGAACTGACGGCTGATATAGGAATTTACTAAAGTAAACTGTGTATTATAGCCTTCTCCCCTACCTGTATTCTTGATATAATCCAGATCAATAGCTAAACGAATGTTCCCGGGAAAAACATAGCTGATATCAAAACTTGGATTTAAAGTATAAAAATTAGTGGTAGCATTGGGTTGAGCAGAATACGTTGCCCGGTTATAAGTTCCGGAAATACCACCGGTTAAATCAAACTTATCGAAGTTAGTTACGAAATTATATCGATTGGTAACCCCAATAGTATTGGTTACATTTCTCACTAAATCATTTGGATTATCATTACCTGTTGTGAAATTCACATTTCGGTTGTAGTTGGCATTTAATGATGCATTCAAAGTTAGCTTTCTTTCTGGCAATAGTGGAATACCCACATTTACACTACCATTTCCAGAATATACACCATCCACATTTACATAGGTTGTTCTAATCTTTCCAAAATCTACATCATTACGGTCAGTAATTAACTGGCTGCTATTTCCAATGGCGTTGAATGTCTGACTTAAACTTAGGAAAGCAAAAAACATTCTGCCCTTTGCAATATCAAAATTATTATAATTGATATTTAAATTGTTATTAAAAGAGGGTTTTAACGTAGGATTACCAATAAAAACACTTTGTGTATTGGTGTTATCAGGTATTGGTTGGATTTGACTTATACTAGGTTGTTGTGTATTTCCTCTATAGCGAATATTTAACCTTCTTGAGTTACTAAAATTATATCTGAAGTTTGCTGATGGGGTAAGGTTGATGAAATTTTGACTGCGTACTAATCCTGTCGTTAAATTAGTATTCACGCGATTAGTTTGTTGTGCCGCTAAACCAATATTCCAGTTATATTTCTTTTCATTGGTGGTGAAACTTACTCCTCCAGCATTTGTTAAAGTCTGATTTTCATAGGTATTGGTATAATCAACATTAACCAAATCATACTGGCCACTTGCTGAATTAAAATCTAACACCTGCCGGCCTTGATTATCATGGCTATAACCATTCTGATAATTAAATTCCAGGCTTGTGGTTTTGGACAACGGCTCAGTATAAACCAATCTGGAAGTATTGTTGATGGAATTGGTGTTTACCTTGTTCAGCTGATCCGTAACGGTTGATGTTACTGTACTATTGATTGTATTATCTTCAGAGATATAATTATAGTTATCTGCATCATTATTATTGATAGAGGTATTTACGTTTAATGATAAAGTTCTTCCCCGTCTTTTGAATTTCTTCCTCACCAATAGGTTATTGCTAATATTTGGAGTTGAACTATGAGTAAGATAACGTTGCAAACCTGTTGTTTGTGACTGGATTAAATTTCTGTCATAGTTGCTCAGGTTTGTGGCATCACTTTCAGTATATGAAACATTAGGCTGAATTTTAATTGTGGTAGTGGAATCCAGCTTAGTATCAATCATAAAATTAAACCTATGGTTAATGCGATCGGTATTGTTATCTGCATTATTTGCTACGGTTGTAACACTGTTGCCTAATAAATTTTGTGTAAAACTCTGTTGTTGGTTAGATACATCAGACCGGTTAAAAAAGTAACTTCCCTGAATTTGAGTTCCATCTTTATAGGTATCTGAAAAGTTTAAGCCGCCAGCATTGGTATTTGTAATCCCACCACTGCCTGCGCCACTACCGCCGCCACCAAAGTTACCTCTACCGCCACCACCAAAACCATTTCCAACGCCATTACCTTGACCAAAATTTTGCTTGTTTACATTATTAAACTGACCGATTACACTAAACTGCTGATCATTATCAAACTTATTCACATTTATATTGGCATCATATCGATCCTGAGTACCATATCCTACTGTACTGTTTCCAAAATATCCTTTTTTCATTCCGGCTTTGGTGGTGATGTTTAAGATTTTAGTTCTGGTTCCATCATCTACACCTGAAAATTGCGATTGCTCAGATAATTCATCAACTACCTGAATTTTATCAACCATATCTGCTGGTAAATTTTTGGTAGCGAGTAAAGGATCCGTACCGAAAAACTCCTTCCCATCTACCTTAACTTTTGTAATCGTTTCGCCTTGTGCCTTAATGCTACCATCCTTGGCAACTTCAACACCCGGAAGTTTTTTTAATACATCTTCTACAACAGCATTTTCACGAACTTTGATCGTTTTCGCATCAAATTCCAGCGTATCCGTTTTAACTACCACCGGGATGGTCGCCGTTACATTTACCGTATTTAAATCTACGCCATCATCCGTCATGGCAATTTCTCCTGCATCAACAGCTGCTTTAGAAACTTCAACATCTTTAGTTGTTGTTTTCAAACCTAAAAAGGCTGCATAAACTCTATATTTTCCGGGTGCTATGGCTTTAAAGCTGAAGGTTCCATCTGGTGCTGTTTGCCCTGATGCTACCACCACTGAATCTTTTAGATTTCTGATGGCAATAGTAGCAAAATCAACAGGCTTTTTATCTTTAGCATTAATAACCTTTCCGCTTATTGAGCCAGGATTTTGCGCCTGAGCCATGTAACCACAAAATATAAGAACAATGAATATTGCCCTTTGAACGTTCCTTTCCATTAAAAAAATTTAGATTATATATACAAAACTAAGCTATCAGACTATTCCGATGCCTAAAGGTTTGTTGCTAAACAGGAAAAGATTGGTAACATTTTAAATACAGCAGATTACTGGAGCTGTAACATCATTTGGGAATGATGATGTTTAATACTTGTTTGGTGTAGGATAGCTTTTGTAATAGACTTTCGGACAGTTACAGTCTTTTTTAAAGATACTGCACCCACTTAAGAATAAAACTGCAATTACAACCAATAAATTAATTATTTTTTTCATCGAAATTCAATTTATGGAGTAATATATAACTGAAAACTGCCATACAGGCGCCTAACATATCACAACCGAGATCCCACCATTCTGCAGATCTATAAGTGAAAACTTTCCATTGCAATAATTCGATACTTCCACCAATAATGAAGTTGATTAAAAGAATTTTAAAAATGGTTAGCGTTCTGAAACCGTAACTGTGCTGATATTTTATTTTTCCATAAAACAGAAAAACGGTAAGTACAAAGAAAAATCCAAGATGCGTCATCTTATCAAATCCCGTAAAGAAAAATCCTTCCCCTTCTGTATTAGGTAACTTTATATTACAAAGCACTAAAACGATTAGTGTCCAGAATATGGCCCATTTTTGCTGCTTTAGTGCTTTGTACAAAATATAATAAGATTAAGCGCCAACTAAGGCTTGGTAAGCATCTGCAGTTAATAAATCTTCAATTTCAGCAACATCAGATAGTGATACTTTTACCATCCATCCTTCACCATATGGATCAGAATTTACCAATTCCGGATTGTCATTTAACGCTGAATTGATTTCCAACACAGTACCAGTTACAGGCATAAATAAATCAGAAACTGTTTTTACGGCTTCAACAGTACCAAAAACTTCTTCTTTCGCCACTTCATCGCCCACTGAGTTAATGTCTACATAAACAATATCACCCAATTCGCGTTGAGCAAAATCTGTAATACCGATGTAAGCTTCATTACCTTCAACCTTTACCCACTCGTGGTCTTTAGTGTATTTTAATTCTGATGGAAAATTCATGTGTTTTAAATTAATTTGGACAAAGTTAAATATTATGTTGGAATGTTAACGTGATAATTGTGATTCTAACTACGAAAATTAATTCAGCGTAAACCTCAAACTAAAACCAAAATTACTGAAAGAGGTATTAAACGTTTGCGAAGTATATGGCTTGGTAATATTCGAATCATAAAACAGCTTCACATTAAATTTCTGGTTTAATATGTAATCAACGCTTGGTCTTAAAGTAATATTTTTTGCTCCTGATGAAATTTCAGCCTCTTCTACGTCTGCCCTGTAAATAACCGTTTTATTATCACGGATTGCAACATCCAGTTTAAAATCCATATTGTTATCCATTTTTAAACTTTTGAACCAGCCAAATGGAAACCGGAACTTATTTGTTCTATAGCCCATCCCCAGAACAACATTGTTTTCTGACAACTGCGCGAGCTGACTATTAGAAAGACTTAAACCTAGCAAGCGAGATCTATTCAATTCAAATGTAGCACTCAGGTTATTTTTGAACCTGGTATCCACGCCTATTAATGGAGAAAAATATTCAGATATAGTAACTTGTGCAAACTGAAATTCAGGAAGGAAGTTATTATTCGCATCACGGTTTACAGAGAATCCATTGCTTTCCTGGTACCTTAATAATGAATTAAAGCCATTAATGTTGTAGGCCGACCGATAACCATGTCTGATGTCAATAGAAGAAAAACGATCTGCGATGAAGGCAATTTTCGTCAATCCATTATAGGTAAGTGTCCAGTTTGGTAGTGGGATTCGGGGGAAGGCATTCATACTCGTTTTACCCGCATCTTTACCAGAATAAGCAGCCATAAATGCAGAGATGAGTACATCCTGACTTTCTTTACCATAACCATCAGAAAAACCACTTGCCTGGCCTGATGAATTTGGATTCTGTGCACCTAACCTTCTTGAAATAATAATCCTATTGGCCATAAATTGATTAAACAACGAAGAGATTACACTTGAGTTTTTCTCTTTAAAGGCGGTACCGAGCGCAATGTATGAGATGCTATAATCACCTGTGGTAATTGCGCTTAAATTTTCAAAAGAAGATACACTGGCCACATACCTGTAATTGGAAGAGAAATTTCTCGTCTGCGACTTATTCGCTCTGATGGTGATTCTTAAATCACGGAATGGCTCTATCTGACCAGTAAACTGTAAATCTTCACGAAGTGTATTCACATAAAGCTGGGTTTGCAAAGTATCTGTAGTCAGCCAACCATTATTAAGGGCCATATCTCTAATATCTCTCTGACTGCCGAAAACGAAACCTAAACCCGGCGCTCCGGTAACATTATCCATACCAAAATATTTTGTCGTTGGTAAATACCCTGGTAAAAAGATTCCTTTGGTTTGCACATAATTTGCACTTACATTTTTAACACTGGTTAATAAGTTGATAAAAAAGTTCTTTAATTTATCTCCTGTTTCTTCACTGTTGCTGGCATTTCTGACGAAACCAAATTTATTATATAAGGTAGTCATGTTCAGTGCCGGGTTAACCTGAATATTTCTACTGTTTTGAACGGTATTTCCTAAATTGATGTTTGGATCCTGTAAAGTAGATAGCGGTTCAGTTTGCCAGTTAAAGTTTGTACCATACCTTGTTTTTACAGTTACCCAGTTAAAGCCAGGAATTTTATCGATTGGTAAGGTATATGTAACGTTCAAATTATGGTTATAATCCGTTGTACGACCCAAACGTTTAAGATTTTGCCAAACAGTGTCACGCTTCATACCATCAATTCGCCCATCGGGTTCATCAATAATAGAATAGTTCGTGGCGTTAAAATCCAACTGAAGTGAACGGGTTAAATTCCAGGCTATTCCATAAATCCGGCTCATTCTAAAGTTTTTATTAAAAGTAGTACCAAATCCATTCTGATAGATGGGAATGGAATTAGCCGGATCATTATTCCTCAAGGTATTTTCGGAATAAAGGCGATCTACATCAATTCTAAAGTTAATGGCACTCGGAAAAATACTAAAGTTAAAATCCTTTAACAAGGCCAGCATATTTGATTTGATGACTTTCTCAAAAGGTGCAAATGTTTTAGCTTCTTTTGCATAGCTATATTGCAATGAAGCCCTATAGGTATTTTGAATACTACTTTGGTTAATAAAATCCCTGTGGTTGTATTGTGTAAAAGCATAACTGGCAGCAAAGTTTTCAATATCCCAAAGCTGAACGGGCTTGCTGTTATTTGTTCTTTCTTTACGCACATTGGTAAAATTAATTCCCCTGCGTACTGTATAATCCTGTGCGAAATTTAAAATAGAATCCTTTTGTTCCTTAGTTGATTGATCGAGCGCATTTTTTAACTCTATATCAGGTGTACGGGGATTATATTGTGGCGTTGAAACTTGTTTTGAATAGTTTACAAACATTGGAATTTTTACACCCGATTTTTGAGGCAAAAATTTACCCAGCTCAACAGCTGATGAAACATCTAACAAAACATTATCAGCACGGTTACGTTCACTTACCTTTGAATCAATTGATCCAAAACCTATGGTTGATTTACTTCCTGAAATATTGACATCAGCAAAATCTGCCAGTTTTAAATTTAACCTTCCCGTAGCAGCCCAACCTCCCTTTTCGTCAAATTCAGTTAACCTGAGTTCATTAAACCAAACTAAAACATTTTTATCCATACCATCATCAATTTCAGTGGTGGTATTATTACGCAAAGGGTTTTTTACGCCAAGCATATATACCCTCACTTTACTCATATCTGGCTGTCCCTTAACAATTATTGTCCTATTGCCATCCGTATAAGTAAAGGGAATATTGATCGGCCACGGCTGCCCGTTAGCCTGCTTAGCCACATTACGGGCAAGTTTGGCATTCTGGAACAAAAGTAAATCAATATCCATCCGGTTCGCTTCCGGCCAAATGGCATCAGCGTCTCTCGTACCCGGATTAGTAATTTTTAGAGGCATTAAATATTCATAGTAGTTATCCTGATTATCTGTTCCAATTCTTAAAAAGGCATCTACATCTCCATCACCTAAAACTTGATTATTAATGGCCTCTGCATGGATAAACATTTCCAAATGTTTATAAGAACGGAAATCACTATATGCTGTTTTAAAGGCGGCCCTTCCATAACCATCACGGAGATTTTTAACGGTAACAGATAAAGACTGTTCATTCAAACGGGTATCTCCACGATAATTACTAAAATCACGCTCACGCAAAATGCCTGGAGGCGTAACATAAGGTATTGGTGTTTTTCTTCCGTTTTCTTCAATATTAACAGTTGACACTTCGATGGTTGAATTATCGGGTGTTAAGGCAGGCAAACTTGGATCTACAATAACCTGATCTGCTGTATTTTTGGAATTAAACTCCCTCCATTCACCTCTGATTAATTGCAGCTTTGCAAAACGCATAATGGCTGTATCTGCAAAGTTGGTCATAAACATCCTGAAGAAGCGTATAGATTTAAAATCCTGAATATTACCTACTTTTTTCTCGTATTGCGTTATTGGGATTCTAAATTGATACCAGGTAACAGCTTGTGTGTTTCCGTTCGCCAATTTTACCTGTGAAGTTACTTTATCGGTAATAAATTGGGTTTGGCCAACATCCATTCCCGGCCGCATGGTTACCTTGTATTGATAATATTCATCACTTTGCGTCATGTTATTATCGCGATTAATATCTTCACCATCTGGAAGTGAGGTAGATGCAGAATTTTCCAAACCTAACTCTGCCTGTGATTGCTGAGCAGTCTTAGAGTTTCCTTCGGGGCCATTATACTTTTCATAACGTTTTAAAATGCCCGCATTGATTTGATCTAAAGCCGGACCTCTGAAATAAGAATAATTATCGGATGAAGGATCCTGATCAATTTCTGCTGCAGCTGTAGCATTTAACTGAGACTTAATCTGATTTATAGCCGTAGCAAATTTTTGTTTTTCGTTTGCATCTGATAAACCATCTAAACCAACATCCTGAGCTCTTCTTGCATCGGGATCATTATCGAAAGCCTGAATTACCGGTTGTAATTTTGGAACACGCCCCCATGCAGTTTCATCATATTTACTAGCATCATCCGTAGCGGGTAATCCGTTTTCCAGAGATTTTCGACCATCTTTTAAAATATCTTCAGAAATATTACCCAGGTTAAAATAGATATCACCTCCCTGAGAATTTCTATTGTAAATAAATGGATCCATTACCCAAAATTCGATAAAGCCAACATTTAAGGCTTCAAAATCATTGGTTTCGATTTTACGTTGAAAACCACCCCAGCGCTGCCGTGGATTGGATAACTTTCCATCATTAGAGAAACCTGTTGTAGCGTAATTGTAAGGTCCACGAACGGTTGGATAATATGCTACATCTAAGGTGGTGATATTTAATGCTTGCCCGGTAGCAGTTTCCTTAAATGGAAAAACCTCCTGTTCTATCACCTGCCTTACATAATGGTTAGAAAGTTCATTTCTATTGTTTCTGATATTGGATGGTGTAGTGGTAGCGTTTGAATTATAAAAAGTGGGGTCAATATTATAATATGCTATTCGTGCACGGTTATAACCATAAGTAAGGTCGTTAACCAATTGCGCTTCTGAAAAATCTTGTGGCGTTCCGGATAACTGCCATGAAATTGCACTTTTTAAATCAATTACAGATCTCGAAGCCTCGAAATCATCCAGATAACTTACTCCATTTTTACTGCCGGCAAAGTTTAACGCCCGTGGGTGCCCCGGCACCAATTGTGCAAATTCCCCATAAAAGTTAACGCTTGAAGGCGCCTTGGTAGAAATGAATGGAAGTTTATCAACAAGTTTTGTTAAAAATCTGGATGAAGAACTATAATTAATATCACCACCCCAAATGGTATTTGAAATGGGTTCTTCACCAATATTTACTTTTTGAGTAAGCGGTTTCTCTGTTAGGTTCATAAATGTACCCCCCAGATTTAGCTTATTATTCACCCGATAATCTAAACGTGTTCCAAATAATGACCGTTGCTGCAAACCAAAAAGTTCATTATTTTCAGTAGTAATACGAATAGGCTGACCAGAGGTTAATAGTGCCTGATTGATGATACTCACCCTTCCACCCTGGTAATCTACCGTAAAGTCTACACCTTCTTGCAATGGCATAGTTCCAGCAAAAACTTTTACTGAACCTTCTGGTACATTAATGGCATTCAAGCTAAATTCAGAAGATACTTCTGATTGATAATGCCCTTTAATTACATATCTGTTTTTATTCTGAAACAGTTGTTTTGCAATCGTTTGGGTAGAGTCATACAGCGCTGTAAAAGTATATTTATCAATTAAGGCTTGTTCACTCGGAAGGAATTTACTGGCCAGGTCCTGTCCAAATGGTTCAATAATTGGAAAGATGATCCTGCCATTAGCAGGGTCTATAGTGATGTAACCGGAATTGGTATTATTGATCAGTGAAGTTAATCCACTAAGTGATAAATTAGAGCCGAAAGTGCTGTTAGCAGATGAACTGTTTGAAAAGTAAGAACCGAAAGCATTATTAGAAGCCACAAAATCAAAAATACCATCGGGCTTCTTTTCATTTTGCTGATTCAACCGGTCAAATTCAGTTAAAGAGATCCATTGCTTATTAGCGGTATTTTGTCCCTCAGTCATGATCGGTTTTTCTACACCGGTTTCATTATCTATTCTAAAAATATCAAGTTTAAAATTTATCGGACTGATTTGATAACCGCCGATAGAGTAAATATTTTTCATCATCAAATCCCAGGTTGGGAGATTGATTTTCGTGGTTTCGTTTTTTAAAAGTTTTGCATAAAGTACTTTAGGGTTTGCGGCATCAAAAGTAACATCTGTAGAAAACTCACCCACCTGATATTCTACACCATTATAGGTATAGCGATAAGCAACGGCTAAAACCTCATCAGCATTAAGAGGATTATTTAAGGAGATATACCCCAACTGCGGCTGAAAGGTAAACTCACGCTCAGTTAATTTTCTGGCATAGGTAAGTTTAGCATACTGATCTGTTGCTCCATTAGCTTGAAAAAAAGAGATGATAGAATTTGAATTCGTAAATCTGGCATCCGCTGGTAAGCTTGCGAGTAAATTATTTGATTGCTGTGGAAATCCTGTTGCTGTTGTACCTGCAGGAAGTACCGAACTGCCACCAGCCACTGCACCAGGATTGAAAGGCTGATTTTCTCCCAGATTCAGGAAACCAAGCACATCTCTGGAATCGGTAGTATTGCCTGCTTTGTTGGTAATCCAAACTTCTATCTTGGTAATTTGAATGGGTGAAGTAATAATTGGAGCATTAGCCAAATGCTTATTATAATTATTGCGAAAATATTGAGCCAGGAAATAATGTTTATTGGCTTCATAACTATCAGCTGTAACCGAAAATTCATTTTGTTGCGCACCATTGGAAATTCGGAGTTCTCTGGACTCTGATTTTTGCTGGGTATAAACACTGGTTACATTTAGCTTTCCAAATTGCAATTGGGTTTTAATACCAAACAAAGCCTGCGTACCAGTAATTAAACTGGTATTTAAAGGTAAACTTACGTTACCAGCCTCAATTTTCTTAATAATATCATCAGCACCGCCAGTATAATCCAGTTTAATCTGGTTTTCAAAATCGAACTGCGCTTCCGTGTTGTAATTGCTTTTAATTTTAAGTTTTGTACCAATATTCCCAACCAGATCCATTTGAATCCGCTGATTGAAATCAAAATTAGTTTGAACCCTTTGTCGCTCATTGAATAAGGGATTTTCATTTTTATTTCTGCGGCCTAAAAAGGTAAGTTCTGCCTCTCCGCGGGGCTGAATATCAATAGTAGTTCCCCCGAAAAGCTTCTCAAAAGCTTTACTATTCACCTGGATTTTTGGAATAACGCCTGTGTTTCTATAATCACCAACTTCAGAATTGGAAATACTTCGCCAGTTGTTACGTTTCACTTCACTGTTAATCAATCGGGTATATTCCTCGATGGTTAAATATTGTGTTTGCGTAACATACCGATCACCAATCAAATCCTTTACAATGTATCTTTTATTTTTTGCATCATACTCCACCACTTGCTTAAGATTATTAGGCAATGGCGAAAACGGATTTCGCGATGGTCTGATCCCCATGCGCTGTTTTTCCTTTAAACCAAAGTTATTTTTTGACGCAGCAGTATCTGTCTTACTCTGAACAACTTGTGAGAAGGTTTTTTGGGATATAAACAAGAAAAGTGGGATGAGAAATAGGAGTGTAAATATTCTCTTCAAAGGCGTTAGTTTTCTATAGTTTTTTTAATGCTTGTTTAATTAATTGTTCTACAGTAAGATTTTCTTCTGTAAGTTTTAATATTTGGTCGATAGTTTTTTCGGCTGTTTGTTTGGCAAATCCGAGCATTACCAATGCTGATAACGCTTCATCTTTAATTGTATTGTGCTGAGGCATAGAAATTAACGAATCTACACCTTCTTTTTTTAGTTTATCCTGCAGTTCTAAAACCAGGCGTTGTGCAGTTTTTGCACCCAAACCTTTTATTCTTTGAATGAGTGGTAAATCTGCCTTCACAATTGCAGTTTGAATTTCCTCCGGTGTAATCGAAGATAAAATCATTCTACCTGTATTTGGCCCTATTCCAGATACAGATATCAAATGTAAAAATAAACGGCGTTCGCCCTCATCAGCGAACCCGTATAAGGTATGTGCATCCTCTTTAACGTACAGCCAGGTATATAATTTGCACCTTTCTGCATCGCCCAATGCACTATAAGTATTCAATGAAATGTTTATATGATAGCCTATACCTCCGGCTTCAACCACAACAAACGCTGGGTTTTTGGATGTTAATTTACCATCAATATAGGCGTACATGGAGTATTATTTCTTAGTTGTTTTTGTAAATATACCTTTTCGTTTCGAAGTTTCCGCAATTTCTTCTTTGGCCTGAACATCTACTACTGCAATAGTAACCATATTTACGATCTCTCTCACCGAACTTCCTAACTGAACAATATGAACAGGCTTATTTAATCCCAGTAAAATCGGACCAACAGCTTCAGCTCCACCCAATTCCTGTAATAACTTATAAGCAATATTTCCTGATTCCAAATTAGGAAATATTAAGGTATTCGCAGGTTCATCTGCCAGCGTACTAAAAGGGAAATTATCCTTTAACAGTTCATTATTGATGGCAAAGTTTCCTTGCATTTCTCCATCTACAATTACTTCAGGATGATTTTTATGAAGAATTCTCACGGTTTCTCTTACCTTGTTTGGTGTTACACCATCATTCGAACCAAAGTTTGAGTATGACAATAAAGCAATCCGGGGTTTAATGTTAAACTGCTTAACAGATTTATCCAAAAGTAAGGTAATATCAACCAGCTCTTCAGCCGTTGGATCAACATTTACCGTGGTATCACCAAAGAAAACAGGACCTTTTTTAGTCATCATCATGTACATACCTGCCACACGCTTTACCCCTGGCTCTACACCTATAACCTGCAAAGCTGGCTTAATGGTATCACCATAATTTTTAGTCAGACCGGATATCATGGCATCTGCCTCACCAAATTCTACCATTGATGCGCCGTAATAATTACGATCTCTTAATAATTTAGTTGCATCATTAATGGATACGCCCTTACGCTGACGTTTTTTGTAAAGTGCTGCTGCGTATTGTTTGGTTTTTACCGGATTCTGCATCTGATCGATAATCTCCACACCATGCAGTTCCAATGCATGCTCATCAATGATGGCTTGAATTTTTTCACGGTTACCTAAAAGAATCGGAATGGCAATATTCTCATCCTTAACAATTTGAGCAGCCTTTAAAATTTTATAGTTATCGGCTTCTGCAAAAACAACACGCTTAGGATCTGTTTTGGCTTTAGTGGTAATGGAACGCATAATGGCGTCATCCAAGCCTAAACGTTTTCTTAATTCTTCAGAATAGGCATCCCAATCGGTAATTACCTTACGTGCTACGCCGCTTTCTATAGCTGCCTTCGCTACCGCAATAGAAACTTCTGTAATTAGCCTGAAATCTACCGGTTTAGGAATAATATAATCTTTACCAAATTTGAGGTTACGGGCATTATAAGCCAGATTTACGGCCTCAGGTACAGATCTTTTTGCCAATTCTGCAATGGCTTTTACTGCAGCAATTTTCATTGCTTCATTGATGGTTGTTGCACGTACATCCAGCGCACCACGGAAAATATAAGGGAAACCCAATACATTATTCACCTGGTTTGGATAGTCAGAACGCCCGGTTGCCATAATCAAATCCTTACGGGTTTTGATCGCCAGCTCATAAGCAATTTCAGGATTTGGATTAGCCATGGCAAAAACAATCGGGTTTTTTGCCATACCCACCAACATCTCTGGTTGGATTACATTTCCAGCTGAAAGGCCAATAAAAACATCGGCACCTTTCATGGCTTCACCAATAGTACCTATATCTGTTCTGTTGGTTGCGAAATACATCCGCATATCGTCAAGATCGGTTCTTTCCATGTTGATTAATCCATTGATGTCAAACATCACCAGATTTTCTTTTTTCACACCTAAGGAAAGGTACATTTTTGAACAGGAAACCGCAGCGGCACCTGCTCCGCTAACTACAACTTTAATTTTATCTATTTTCTTTTTCTGAATTTCACAGGCATTTAATAGTGCTGCTCCTGAAATAATGGCTGTACCATGCTGGTCATCATGCATTACAGGAATATTCATTTCCTGTTTCAAGCGGGTTTCAATTTCAAAACACTCAGGGGCTTTAATATCCTCCAGATTCACTCCTCCAAAGGTTGGCTCCAAAGCTTTAACAATTTTCACAAAATCGTCTATATTTTTGGTGTCTAATTCTAAATCGAATACATCGATATCAGCAAAAATTTTAAACAACAATCCTTTACCTTCCATTACCGGCTTACTGGCTTCAGGACCAATATTCCCCAACCCTAAAACAGCCGTTCCGTTACTGATTACCGCAACAAGATTACCTTTTGCGGTATACTTATAAACATCATCGGTATTATCTGCTATTTTTAAACAAGGTTCTGCTACACCTGGCGAATAAGCCATCGTTAAATCACGTTGTGAAGTAGTTGGTTTTGTAGGTACTACCTGTATTTTTCCTGGCCGCCCTTGCGAGTGGTAATCGAGCGCATCTTGCTTTCTATTGATATTACTCATTAAGTAACTTATTAGTGACGGGCAAAGGTACGATTCTTTAAAAGAATTAAAAAACCCCAAAGGCTTTTAAAACCATTGGGGTATAATTGTCTTGTTGATATTTAAGCTAATAGCCTAATAATGGCTTAGCCTTTACTGATCTTGAGGATCATTCCGGTTCTTAAGCCTGCTTTTGAAAGTTTATTATCCCGTTTGATACTTTGAACCGTAACCCCATTAAATTTTTCTGCAATTTCAGATAAAGTATCACCTGCTTTAACCGTATAATTGGCATAAGAAACCGGAGCTTTTAAGTGACTGACATTTTTGGCAAATATTTTAAGCTGTTGGCCTGGTACAATTGTTTTGCTCTTTAGTCCATTCCAAACCCTTAAATCCTGTACCTCAACGCCATATTTATTGGCCACCATGGCAAGTGATTGTCCTGCACTAACTTTATAAAAAACAACGGCGCGGCTGGATGCAGATTTAGCTCTAGATTTCCGGAGATCTCTTACATCATCGGTACTGGCCTGCACAACCCTCATACTCATATCCTGCTCACTATTATTTAACACTTCATAAACACTGGCATAATCAATATCCCTGAGTTTGGGCATGATAATACGCTTAGGTTCCTCATCAGTGCCATTTACAATTTTTTTCTTGTAAGAAGGATTTAAGGCGAAAAGTGCGGTTTCATCAACATTTAGCGCTTTTGCCAAACTGGCCAATGACACAAACCGATTGGTTTGAACCGTATCTGTTTTTAAAAACAAGCTACAGGCCTGAGGCGAAATCTGATGTTTACCTGAATAATTCATCACATATACAGCAGCGATAAAAGCGGGTACGTAATTTCTGGTTTCTTTAGGAAGGAATTGCCTGATTGCCCAAAAATCCCGTGATTCAGCTTTTGCCATTGCACGGGTTACAGCGCCCTTACCACAATTATAGGCAGCAATAGCCAATAACCAATCGCCCAACTCTTCATAAGCATCCTTAAAATATTGTGCTGCTGCATAACTTGCCTGAATGGGATCTTTCCGCTCATCTACAAAATTATCCATTTTTAGTCCGTAAGCCTTTCCGGTTCCAAACATAAACTGCCAGATCCCTGTGGCTCCAACCCTGGAAATAGCATGTGGGTTCATTTGCGATTCTACAATAGTTAAATATTTAATTTCCTGAGGGATATTAAAATCTTTAAGTGCTTTATCAAAAATGGGGAAATAGTAATTTGATAAACCCATCATCTTGCCAAATAAATCTTTCCGTTTGGCATAAATATCAATGTATTGCTGAACGTATTCGTTATAAGGAAGCGGAACGGTTTTGGTAATGGAATCTAGGCGGAGTTTGTAAATATAGTTTTGCCCCATTAACAAGGGATTCTCATAAATTAACGGCACTGAAATAGTGTCGGTATTGATGAAAATGTTTTCCTGAAATTTAGGTAGACTATCAATTTTGACTTTCTGTTGCGCAACGGAAAAAGAAATACATCCGATTAAGGCACATACACTGGTAAAAAGTAGTTTTCTTATCATGGGCAATTCGGTTTATTCAGCGCTATTTTTCGGTTATCCTTCCGAAATCTTTAAAAGAATGTTTTCCGTTTTAGACGGAAACACACAATAAACGCTAAGCATATTGATAATAATATGCTTATTTTAAAAATGCCTGGGAGAAAGCAAGCAGCTTATCTTCCTCAAAATGTTTGGCTGTAAATTGAATACTTAACGGCAAACCCGCTTCATTATTGCCCAAAGGCAAAGCAATGGCCGGATTTCCGCTTAATGATGGCAATACGGTAAAAATATCTGCCATGTACATCACCAATGCATCCTGTACGTTATCCCCTATTTTAAATGCAGCAGTTGGGGCTACAGGAGATAACAGTAAATCATAATTCTGGAATAAATGATCCATTTTTTCTCTGATCAAACGACGTACTTGCTGCGCTTTCTGATAGTAGGCATCATAATAACCTGCACTTAGCACAAAGGTTCCTAAAAGAATACGTTTTTTAACTTCTTCACCAAAACCTTCTGCACGAGATTTTTTATAAAGTTCGGTCAAAGATTTTGCATCAGTGTTCCGGTGACCATAATGCACGCCATCATACCTGGATAGATTTGAAGAGGCTTCTGCTGTAGTTAAAATATAGTAAGTTGGGACGAGATATTCCAAAAGATCAAAAGAAACATAATCTACCTGGTGTCCCTTTTCCTTTAAATCATCTATAGATTTTAAAATAGCAGATTTAATTTCAGGGTCTAGCGCATCACTTTCTATTGTTTCCTTAAGAACAGCTATCCGTTGTTTTTTTTGTTCATTTAATTGAGCTGAATAATCAGGAACGGCTACATCAGAAACTGTTGAATCATTTTCATCAGCTCCGGCTAAAACCTGAAGCAATAAGGCTGCATCTTCAACCGAGGAAGTAATTGGACCAACCTGATCGAATGAGGATGCATAAGCAATCACACCATAACGGGAAACCCGCCCATAAGTTGGTTTTAAACCTATTTGTCCACAGAAAGCAGCTGGTTGCCTTACTGATCCACCGGTGTCAGTACCCAGTGTGGCTAAGCACATATCTGCCTGAACAGCCACAGCAGATCCGCCAGATGATCCACCTGGAACCAATTCGGGATTTGCCGCATTTTTAACGGGGCCGAAGTGGGAAGTTTCATTAGAGCCACCCATTGCAAATTCATCACAATTTAAACGACCGATAATTACAGCATCTTCCTGTAATAAACGTTTAACCACAGTAGAGGAGTAAGGCGATACGAAGCCATCAAGCATTTTTGAAGATGCAGTGACTATATGATCCTGGTAACAGATATTATCTTTAATACCAATAACCATCCCGGCAAGTTTGCCGGCAGTTCCTTGTATAATTTTTTCTTGTACTGCTTTCGCCTGAACTTCAGCCGAATAAAAAAACACCTCGTTAAATGCGTTGAGGTGTTCATTATCTGAAATTTGCTTAAAATAATAAGCCAATAAATCGGGTAAAGTTAATTGCTTTTGCGAAATGAGTGCCTGAATCTCTTTTAGAGCGCTGTATTTCTTCAAAACTTAAAATTATAGCAATTAAACGGTTTTGTCTCTGTTAGATGGATCAACTTGTTCTCCATCAACGCCATCCTTACCATCTTTAAATTCTTTAACACCTTTACCTAAACCTCTCATCAGTTCAGGAATTTTTTTACCACCAAATAATAAAAGTACCACTACAGCAATAATGATAATTTCTGGTGTTCCAAGCATTGCTGCTATTGTTGTATTTAACATAATTTTTTGTTTAAACTTTTTGACTGTTAGTTACAATATTCTCATCGATAGGTGTGCTTGACGGATGATTTACAACTGGTGCTACTTTTTCATCTACCGGAGAAGTTTCTTCAGTTGAATGGTGAGGTTGACTAGTGTTATTGGCCACTTTTTCTTCAGCTTCTTCTTTATCTAAATCCATTGCATTAATATTTCTATGGATCTCACGCTTTACACCATCAGAAGCATCTTTAAATTCTCTGATTCCCTTCCCTAAGCCTCTTGCTAATTCAGGTAACTTTTTACCCCCAAACAACAAAAGAACGACTACTAAAATGAGTACGATCTCCGATCCACCCATGTTTAAAAACTCTAATAACGTGCCTTGATACATCACTAATCTATTTTATACAAATATAAACATTTTACTACTCTCTTCCTTCTTATTTACTAATCCACGCTTCCGGGTTTAAAGCGCCCTGCCCTCGCCTGATTTGAAATTTCAAAATGGCATCATCACCGGTATTGGCAACTGTACCAATGGTTTGCTTAGTATCTACAGAATTGCCTACACTTACACTCACCCCTCTTAAATTCTGGTAAACTGTAAAATATTCACCATGATTAATTACTACAGCCGTTCTACCCATTATATTCTGAACCATCACCACCTTACCGGCAAATACGGCTCTTACCGCAGCACCATCAGCGGTGGTAATGTCTACACCATCATTGGAATACGATGCCTGATCTACTTTGTGTAATCCAAATCTTTCGGTAATTGTACCATTGGCTACAGGCCATGGTAATCTTCCCCTGTTATTTTCAAACCCTGCAGAAAGTCTTGCTGCTTCAGGGGTTGCGGTTAATAATTCTGAAGTGCTTTTCTCTCTGGTTACAGGTGCAGTGGTTGTAGCTGGGGCAGGTTTATTTTCTGCCTTCGCCTTCGCTGCCGCGGCACGTTCTTCAGCCAAACGTTTAGCTGCTGCTATACGGGCCTCTTCTGCGGCTTTCCTTCTGGCTGCTTCAATGGCTCTTTGAATGGCCGCTGCAATTGCCCTGTTAATTTGTGCCTGTTCTTTTTTCTTTGCGTTAATATCCTGCTTAAATTGTCGCTCTTGCTTAGTCAGGTTATTTAAAGCTACCGACTGCTGTTTTTTATCTTGTCCTAAACGATCTTGCTCTCTTTCCTGTTCCTTTAACAGGTTACTTTTCTCTCTCAGGGTTTTATCCAAGACCTTGATTTTTCCGTTTAAATCTTGCTGGGTATTTTCAATGTATCCGGCCTGCTTTTTACGATATTGACTAAATTGCTGTAAGTATTTAATTCTTTTATAAGCTTGATTAAAATCTCTTGCCGCAAAAATAAACATCATCTTTTCGTAGGCATTTCTATTTCGCTGTGCAAAACGGATCATGCCTGCATATTCTTTTTTAAGATCACCAAGCTGGCCTTGTAATGTATGTACGGTATTTGTGTTCTGAGAGATTTGGTTATCCAGATTTTTTATTTCAGAATTAATGGTTCCAATTTTATCCTGACGAAGACGGATTTGCGCATTAATGGCATTAATTTGCTGCAATGTTAATTTCTTACCATTGGCAGTTTTATTTAAATTCTTTTGTAGCTGTTCAATTTCACGCTGTATAGCTTCTTTTTTTCTTCTTAGCTGGCTTTCGGTTTGTGCACTGGCGGAAAAGGCAAAAACGCTTAAAAACAGGATAAATATGATTTTCTGTAGCTTCATTAAGCCAAAAGTATAAAAATTTTATAGTAAAAGACATTAAAATTTAGATACTAAAGCCTTTACAAATAATCTTCACCTCATCTTCATCAGAAAATTTTTCACTATTACAAAAACAGTCATCAAATAAGTGGCTAAAATTTAACCTCATGATTTGATGACTGCTTAAAGTTATATCCTGCCGCGGCAGAAAATATTACTTCACTAACTTATATCCGCCCGGAACTTTAAACGGAAATTCTAACGGAACATTTCCATCGATTTTCACAAATTGCAGATCAATATTAATTTTTTTCATTCCTGAAAGTGTATTGATTTTAAGCGCACTAGGAAACAATGATTCATTTAATTTCTGGTAATCAGTATAATTTACTTTTAAAGCCTGACCAGATTTTACATCATTTAAATTGGTTTCTTCTACCTTTAATAGTGTATTAAACAGCAATCTGTAATCTAATCCCTCTTTTGCTCCCGATACTACCCACACACCATTTTCTTGCTTTAAATCTGATTCGGTTGTTAGGAAATCACCCATTGCATTACCCGTTAATATGGCTTGAAGCGTATTAAAATTAATTTGCTTATTGGTAAAGTTATAAATGTAACTAAAAGGCTTGCTAAGGTATTCGCCCTTTTGCCGATTCATAATTTTTATACTGTCTGGCGTTATTAATGCTCTTGCCGGTTCATAGGCTCCTCCTAATGCGGTAATACTTACCCATATCATTTCCTTATCCTTCATCCTGAAATTCATGGTCACGTCGTTAGCATTACCTGCAATATCCAATGTTGCTTTTGCCTTTAGTGAAAGGGTAGTAAATTTAAGCTGCTTACTATTTAACAAAGCTAAAGCTTCTGCCTTGGTGTTATCTGTTTTCACTTCTGTAGTTACCGGAGGGGCAACAACAATTGCTTTTTTAGGCTTACAGCCTGATATAGAAATAACAATTCCTATTAATAGCAAGCTATTTAAAATACTTCTTCTCATTAATTTTTTTGTTTAATACTTCTGATGTGTTTCCAGCTTCTTTTGCTTTTTGCCATTGCTTTAGTGCAGCTTCCTTATCCCCTTTCATAAACAGGATATCACCATAATGCTCTAAATAAACACCATTCTTATTTGTATTGTTTTGCAATGCTTTTTCAATCCAAACCTTTGCCAAATCATATTTATGCTGCTTAAACAAGATATAGGCATAGGTATCTGTAATAGATGAATTAGCAGGCATTGCATTGGCAGCAGTTTCTGAATACTGAGCGGCTTTTACCAGATCATCATTTTTTAGCGCCAGATAATACGCATAGTTGTTCATGATAAAATAGTTATCCGGCTCTATCGCAATAGCCTTTTCGAAGGCCGTTTTTGCCAATGTAAAATTATTCTGATTGATATAAATATCGCCTTGAAGTGCAAAAACCTGTGCCTGTAAGCTTTTATTATCTACCTCTAGTTGTAATGCCGTTTTCAAATTACTTTGAGCCTGCTCCAGCTTGCCTGTTTTAAATAAAGCATATGCGGTGTAATAATATAAGCTGGCCTGGTTGGGGTAAATAGTTAAAGCCTCATCACCTGTTTTCACGGCATCTGCGTAATGACCTAATAGGGTTTGAATATTTACAATTTGTTCCCAAACAGCATAAATCTGCTCATTTAATTTTAAAGCAGCCTGGTATTGAACCAATGCTTCATTTAATTTATTCTGCTGATATAAAACATCCCCATAAAGAGCGAGTACTTTTGCATCAGTATTATTTTTTTCGGCCAGAAGCTTACTTAATAGCGTAACATTTTCTGCAACTATCGGTTCTCTTAATTTCGGAAATAGTGCCGCAATGATTTTAATTTTTTCGTTTAAGGGCATTTCTGCACTTTCAAAAGCTAACCTTAATGATTTGAATGCCAAATCATCGTTTTTTTGCTTCCTGTAAAGATCTGCAAGCGCCAGATTAACTTCAAAATGATCAGGCTCGACCTGCTGTGCCTTTAACAGTACTTTCATTGCTTCAGTATCATTTCCTTTCTGAAGAAGCAATCCTGCAGCATACAAGTAGTTTTTAATATCAGCCTGATTACCTTCTAAAAGTTTCACTATATCACTTTCAGTTGCACCTTTATTTCCCTGTAATCGCCTTTTTGCCGTCAGCAATTCGCTTGATTCTCCAAATTTAGCCAGAATCTCATCATAGGTTTTATGAGCAGCTTCGGTTTGATTGGATAAGAACTGGGCATTGGCTTTATCGAAGTAATAAGCATCATTTTCAGGATCTATGCGGATCAGTTGATTAAATACTTCAATCAATTCCGGCATTTTATTAGTTCGTTTATCAACTTCTGCTAACAAACGCAGATACCATTTATTATTAGGGTTAAGCTTTATCGCCTGCCTGATATTCGATTCAGCTTCTGATAAGCGCTCTAAACGCAGGTTTGCATTCGCCAGCTCAAAATAGGCAGCGTCGTTATTTACATCTGCGATAATAACCTTATTGAAACTGGTTAAGGCTGCTGTATAATTTTCAGTCATTTTATCACGCAGGCCGGCAAAAAACAATTGTTTTACCATATTGCTATCACGAGCAGTAGCCATACCAGAAACCTGGGCGAAAGTTTTTCCGCCAAAGGCTAACAGTGCAAAAAAAATATACCTTTTTATCATATATCAAAAAATGAATGAATGAAGGATTGAATTAGTGAAGGGTAAAATATTTAAGGTTTTAAAATTCAAAATTCTTTCATTCAAAACTCAATCACTCTTTCATTCAAAACGCCCTCATTCAAAATTCTATCTCTTTCTCATTCAAACTTAACTTTTCCCGGTGTGGCCATACCCGCCTTCGCCCCTATCCGTCTCTTCAAGTGCTTCTACAGCCTGCCATTGAACAGTTTCATGTTTTGCAACAATCATCTGTGCAATGCGATCTCCATTCACAATTTTAAAATCTGTATCTGATAAGTTTACCAGAAGCACTTTTAATTCTCCACGATAATCAGCATCAATGGTGCCAGGTGAATTTACAATGCTAATACCATGCTTATATGCCAAACCACTCCTCGGCCTGATCTGTGCTTCATAACCAATTGGTAATTCAATAAATAGACCTGTAGAAATCAATTGACGTTGTAGTGGTTTAAGTATAATTTCTTCGTTGATAGAGGCCCTTAAATCCATTCCCGCAGCATGAGCCGTTTCATATTGTGGTAATGGATGTTCTGATTTATTGATGATTTTGATTTCCATTGATATAAGAAGAATAATTTTAAAGATTAAATGACAAATAAAACCTTACCGCTTCAAAATTTTCATTAAATCGTTCTTTTCAAAATAAGCAACACCGCAAACGAACGCTACCAGCATAGCATTTCCGATGTAGATATTTTTATTAAAGATAAAGAATGATGAAAATACGATAATTGTCGAAACAATTAAATAAGCCAGGATTTTTTTCAGGTTATAAGGAATAGGGTAATATTTTTGTCCTAAAATATAAGAGATAACCATCATAGTACCATAGGTAGCCATAGAAACCCATGCAGAGCCCATGTAACTATATTTCGGGATCAGAATTACATTAAAAATAATAGTGATTGCCGCTCCAACTAAAGAAATATACAAGCCAAACCGTGTTTGATCAGACAATCGGTACCAAATGGAAAGGTTCATATAAATCCCTAAGCACACGTAGCCTACCAGGAGATAAGGAACAGCCGGTAATCCTACCCAGTATTCTGCCAGGTGTGCTTTATCTCTACTAATAAAATATTTTAAAATTTCAATGTTTGCCGTTAAAGCCACAAAAAGGATTGAAAGTGCAATCACGAAGTACTCCAATATTTTGGCATAGGTAACTTTTGCATTTTCATTTTTGGCATAGCTAAAGAAAAAAGGTTCAGCACCCAGGCGAAAAGCCATATTGAAAATACTGAGAAAAATAGCCAGTTTGCATACTGCCCCATAAATACCTACCTGTGCTTCAGTGGTATATCTATCCAGCAGGATCTTATCTAAATTCTCGTTTACAATAAAGGATAAGTTTGCAACCAAAACAGGCCAGCTGTATGATAACATATTTTTAAACAGTATGCCATCAAATTTGAATTGTACTTTTAAAAACTCCGGCACTAATAACAGAAAAGTAATGGCACTGGCAATCAGGTTTGAGATGAATACGTAACCCACCCATTTATCTCTGAACCAACTTTGAAAAAATTCACGCCCGGGTAAGTCATGCTTAATAATTAAGGGAATACCGTAGATAAAAAATAAGCTTAACAATACGTAACTTAAGATATTTACAAACTTGATAATGCTGTACCTGAACGGTTTTCCATCGGCCCTGATTCTTGCAAAAGGGATTACACAAATGGCATCAGAAAACAGTAACCAAAGAAAATATTGCACATATCTTTTTTGATCCTGATAATGAGACATATGATTATTTAAGAGCCATTTGGTAATGGGTTCAGTAAAAACAAGACCCGTAACTAAAAATAACACAGAAATAAATGCAACAATTAAAAATGAATTATTGTAAACCTGATCCTTCCTGTTTTCATACTTATTTAAATAACGAAAGAAGGTAGTTTCCATACCGAACGCAAGGATAGCATTCGTCATGGAAGCATAGGCATACATTTTTGTAAATACCCCTAAAGCTGCTGCGCCATAACTTCTGGTAAATATTGGCGTTAAAATAAAGTTCAATAATCTTGAAGCTATGGTACTGATACCATAAACCATTGTTTGCCCAAGAAACTTTTTATATACAGACAATTGATTTTAGATTTTAGATTTTAGATTTTAGTTTGAAGGTTATTCAGCATGCTAAAATTAAAATCGATTTAATTATAATAGTATTCTTACCAGAGCAAGTTCTTTTTAACCACTTCGAAATTGCGAAAATCTTTAGGTGCTCCATCACTTACCTCAACATTTTCTACAACAGATTTATCTGGCCCTTCCTTACACCAATCTACAAATGCATCCAGAATATACTGTTCAGCTTCGGCCTCAATGTATACTGAACCATCTTTTTCATTCTTTACAAAGCCTTTAATGCCCATTTGATCGGCCACCGCCTTTGTACTGGCCCTGAAAAACACCCCCTGCACTTTACCCGTTACTTTGATATCGATATGTTTTATCATGAAGCAAAGTTAATGCTTTTGAGTCAGGTTAAAATTGTTTTTTAAGTGAGAACCGACCAAATAAAACCAAAGCAAAAAGCACAGCGAATACCGCATATAGGATAACTGGTATAATGAGGATGGAAGCATCAGGATGTTTTAAAAAATAGTTGGCCATCGCCACTCCTCCGACTACAAAATGCAACGTATTTCCCAATGAAACTGGTTTACTGTAAATCCCGCCAATCAGGTTTGCTTTTGCTGTCCAGTTTAAAAAAGCAAAGGCAAGATAAAGTGCGCCAAGCAACTGGATAATCATAACCAATAACGCATTGTTTTCAAAAGAAAAATATTTTAAAATATTTTCAGGCGCAAATGAGCAGGTTACACCTATTAAAACTAGAAAGACACTACTGGCCATCATTAAGTATTTGGTATTCACGATAATTTTAAATGAGATAAGCGATTTTTTTGATTTATAAAATCCCTCCAAATTTCATCCAGAATTTGGGAGGCGGGTTTAATTTCATTTAGCATTGCCGAGACCTGGCCGATTTCCAGTTCTCCATTTTCCAGATCACCTTCAAACATACCCAGTTTTGCCCTTGCTTTTCCTAAAAGTACCATTAATTGTGTTCGGTCGGCTCCTTCAGCTTCTGCTTGCGCAACGGCATCTGCAAATTCATTTTTAAGCAATCGCACTGGCACCAGTTTTTTCATGGCTAGCCGGGTATCGCCTTCAGCTGCCAAAATAATTTTATTTTTAAATGCAGGATGAGCCGATGATTCTTCGGCAACTGCAAAGGCAGAACCGATTTGAACAGCATCAGCACCTAGTGCAAAAGCAGCAAGCATTGATTTACCGCTGGCAATACCACCTGCAGCAATAACTGGAATCTGCACAGCTTCCTTAATCATCGGAATTAAGCACATGGTGGTGGTTTCTTTTCTGCCGTTATGTCCTCCAGCTTCAAAACCTTCTGCTACAATCGCATCTACACCTGCCTCCTGTGCTTTCCTTGCAAACTTAATGTTGGCAATCACATGCACAACCGTAATTCCTTTTTCTTTTAAAAAGCTTGTCCAGGTAGCGGGATTACCCGCAGATGTAAAAACGATTTTTACTTCTTCCCCAATAATGATATCAATAATTTCATCAATACCCGGATATAATAAAGGAATATTTACGGCAAAGGGCTGATTGGTAGCTGATTTACATTTTTGAATATGTGTTCTTAAAACCTCAGGATACATGGAACCTGCACCAATAATGCCTAAACCTCCGGCATTAGAAACCGCAGCAGCCAGTTTCCAGCCGCTGCACCATACCATACCCGCCTGGATGATGGGATATTTGATATTAAAGAGTTTGCAGATTGGGAACATTGAATATTACAAGTTTACAAATAATATCCTCTTAAAGAATGAACTATAATTATCCCCGATCGAATTTCGTATATTAATCTATCTTCTCTATTTATTCTTCTTGACCAATTACCAGATTGTTCATATTTAAGTGCTTCAGGTTTTCCGATTCCGGTATATGGGCTTTCCTGAATACTTTCTAAAAGGGATCTTATTTTCCTTAGGACTATTGTATTACCCGATTTCTTGAAATATTTTAAATCTTCCGAAGCGATAAGTGTAAACTCTATTTCCATATGTCATCCAAGTTAACTCTGATGGTTTTACCATCCTTAACTTGTTGCTTACTGATTTTCATTTTCTCGGTAAAATCAGTATGATATGGTTTTTTTGGCTCTTCAAATGATATTTTGAATGCTTTCATAAATGCCTTTAGCGCTGATAGCTGTTCTTTGTTTTCAGGATGTACTATTAATGTTCCCATATTCTCAAAATTACATAAAACTTATTATTGAACAAACAACATACCCTTCATTGATTAAGCTAATTTAATCACCTCGTCACTTTGAATGATAAAATCTTCCGATAACTGGATCAGATTCAATCCAGGTTTTTTACCTGGTTCGATAGTGCCTAATTGTATATCCAACCCAAGAAATTCAGCACCATTAATAGTTGCCCATTGCAAAAGCTTTTCAAAATCTACCTTTTTATTCTCTTGTAAAGTTTTCATTTCGGCTAGGATATTTAGCTGATGATTACTGGCCAGGCTGTCAGTCCCCAAGGTGATTTTTAAATTTTCCCTAATGAATAAATCAACATCTGGTAACGAATTTTCGATATATAAATTAGCTTGCGGGCATAAACACCAATATAGATTGTTGTGATTTCGTTTCGCAAAGGTGATGTCATCCTGATTCGAAACCGTATTATGAACCAATAATGTTTTTTGTTTTGTAATATAGGGCAGCCAGGTTTGGAGAGACGTTTTTCCTGATGGTTCAAAAAAGGAAATATCTAGTCCGAGGAACTTATAGAGATCTAGGAAACCGCCCGATTTATTTTCAAAAAATAAATTTTCATCTGTAGTTTCCTGATTATGGATACTCAAAAGGGCATTATCTTTTTCTGCAGTCTCATTAATTAGCCTAAAAAGTTCTGGCGATACCGAGTACGGCGCATGTGCCACCACCGATGCAGCTAAAGGCGAAAACTGGTGTTTGATATCATTTGTATGATTCATTGTAGCAATTGCCCGTTCAGGGTTAAAACTCAAAGCCTCAATAAACGTATGATAATAAATTTTGCTTTGTTGCTTTATTTCTTTTGATGTGATTTGATTGGAAATATCGCCTACCGCTACAATGCCGTTATCGAACATCTGCTGATCAGCAATTTGCATTGAAATTTCTATTTGTTCAGCCCCGGCAGATCTGCTTTTAATAACACTTTGAACAAATTTCGCCAGACCTGTTTGTTCCGGAATATGCCCGATCATATGTGATAACTCCAAATGACAATGGGTATTTATGAAACCTGGAACAATAGAACCTGTATATTTCTGAGGCGTTACATTAAGTTTATGTATCTGTTCAGCAGTGAAAATGCCGATAACCGTTCCATTTTCGTCCATTGAAATAGCACCATTTTTCAAAGGCGGTGAGCTTACAGGAAAAATCCAATCGGCTGAAAAATATCTTAGCATGAAGCGAATTTAGGATTTGTAATGTATCGAATAGTAAAATGCCGGAAGAAAATTTTGGCTTTTGGAATAAATTTAAAATTGTAAAATCTACAATTGTAAATAAAAAAGAGCCTCCTATCGGAATCGAACCAATGACCTACTGATTACAAGTCAGTTGCTCTACCAGCTGAGCTAAGGAGGCTTTTTAATCGGGCTGCAATGATAGAAAAAAAACTTCTTTAGAGAAAATTTATTTTAAATTTTTATAGTTTTTAACTGAAAAAGCTGCTTGCAGGAACGAATATACGAGGAGCTAATCTAATAAGTACTCCATAAAGTAGGCTCTTGGAAATAATAACAATCTCGTCGTTGCCCGAAGCAATCTATTTAGCAAGAGAGATTGCTTCACTCTAGCGCTAAATCCCACCTTCAGTTTGCAATGATGATACTTAAGAGATCGTCCTCCTGAACTTGATTCAGAATCTTATCAAAATAGTTGCTGAACTGAAATTACTCCGTAGCTTTCCACTGTGCTACAGGCCAGCATGACAGTTAGTGATAGGGAATCTACCCGAAAAAGCCGCCTCACAATGATGAAATACAAACTAACTTGTAGGCATTAGCCACAACTTGTGGAGAAATTCCCCAGTCTAATTTTTTTGGCACCAGCCTAAAAAACTGATAAACAGATACTTAACATTTCGAGCCAGCTTTGGCATCATTATGAAACATTAGCAAGTATTGTTACACATATTAAATATTAAAAATTTATATACTATGAAAAAGTTCATTTTATCAGCTACATTCTTAGCGTTCGCAGGGTTCTCAGCAGTACAAGCAAGTGAAGTAAATACAATTAAAAATCCTGCAATTGTTGCAGTTCAGGATAGCGCAGTTAAAACTCCGATTAAAGTAGAAGAACTTCCAGAACCAGTAGCTACAGCATTGAAATCAGATGCTTATAAAGGATGGACAGCTACAGAAGCATGGGCAGTTAAAGAAGGTACTAAAGAGTATTTCTTGATTAATGTTAAAAAAGAAGCAGAAACCGGATCAGTAAAAATTGACAAAGACGGTAAGCCAGTTCAATAATTAAATTGCCATAAAGGCATAATCAACTATAAGCGTAGCCTCAGGGTTACGCTCAACTAAAACAAATCACGAAACTATTTAATAGTTTCATCAACCTTAAATTTTAAAAAGATGAAAAAATTAATTTTATCAGCTGCGTTCTTAGCCTTTGCAGGATTCTCAGCAGTACAAGCGAGTGAAGTAAATACAATGAAAAATGCTGCAATTGTTGCAGTTCAAGATAGTGCCGTAAAAACTCCGGTTAAATTAGAAGAATTGCCAGAGCCAGTAACTACAGCGTTAAAGTCTGATACTTATAAAGGTTGGACAGCTACTGAAGCCTTCTCAGTTAAAGATGGTACGAAAGAATATTTCGTAATCAATGTAAAAAAAGAAGCTGAAACTGGTTCGATTAAAATCGACAAAGACGGTAAACCAGTTGAATAATCCCTAAATATTATATCTACCTATTATAAGAAAGCCAGTTTTTAACTGGCTTTTCTTATTTTTGTTGTATGGCGAAAATCCTGATTTTAGAAGACGATACAACATTTGCACAATTGCTGGAAGGTTTTTTGACTAAACATGGTCATGAAATTAGCTTGGCTACGCATATCAAACCTTCTTTCAAATTAATTGAAAATGAGAGATTTGACTTATTTTTAATAGACTATCGCCTTCCGGATGGTATCGGGTTTGATGTAATTACCCATACCCGAAACCTGGGCATTTCTACGCCCATTATCATTATGACCAGCTTTAACGATGTTCGTACGGCAGTAAAGTCTATACAGATGGGTGCATTTGATTACATCACTAAGCCAGTTAATCCTGATGAACTTTTGATGGTGATTAAAAATTCATTGGTCAAAAAAGAATCAAAAGATATTAAAATTGAAACTGCAGATGCGGATTTGATCAAAGGTAAAAGCGCCATCGCAGATAGGTTATATGAACACATAGATTTAGTTGCACCCACAGATATGTCAGTTATTATTCAGGGTGAAAGTGGTACAGGAAAAGAATTTGCAGCCAGAACGCTACATCAGCAAAGCAAGCGGGCAGGCAAGCCTTTTGTAGCTATTGATTGTGGTGCTTTATCAAAAGACTTGGCTGCAAGTGAATTGTTCGGACACATCAAAGGGGCCTTTACAGGTGCATTGAATGATAAAAAAGGTCAGTTTGAAACGGCAAATGGTGGCACTTTATTTTTAGATGAGGTGGGAAATTTAAGCTACGAAGTACAGATCAAGTTACTTCGTGCTTTGCAGGAGCGGGTAATTCAACCTTTAGGCAGCACGAAACAAGTTTCGGTTGATGTTCGGATTATCACTGCAACGAATGACGATTTGTTAAACAGCATTTCCAGTGGTGAGTTTAGAGAAGATTTATACCATCGCCTAAATGAATTTAAAATTCAATTGCCTCCGCTACGAAACAGGGGCAGTGACCTGGAATTATTTATCAATCATTTTGTACAACTTTCCAATCGCGACCTGGACAGGAATGTGAAAAGTATTTCTGCAGAAGCAAAATCTTTATTGCTAAATTATGATTGGCCAGGAAATTTAAGAGAGCTTAGCAATGTAATTAAACGCATGGTTTTATTATCTCCCGGCGAAGTAGCACAGGTTAATGCCTTACCTGATGAAATGATGATTTCAGTTAACCAGCAAACCATGCCGGGAAATGCTTCAGATTTAAAGGCTGTAAATGAGCAGAATGAGAAAACTTTAATCGCCGAAACCTTAATTAAAGTAAAGCACAACAAATCTAAAGCTGCTAAAATGCTTAATATTGATCGAAAAACGCTTTATTCAAAAATGGAGCGATACGGAATTGAATAGGCTAACCATCAAATAAGAATATGCAAAAACCTACAACTTCCCGCCAGCTGGTTCCATCTCTTTTAATGCCGCAATTAGCGCATCCAGCGTGGTAAGTTGATTTAATACTTCAGCCTTAATCTCCTGATTTAAACCATTATCCGCAATTTCTATTTCAAGTTGCCGCAAAACCTGCGCCAGGGTTTTCGAACCCATTTGTGCCGTTCGCCCGGCAATGCGGTGAACGATCAGTCTGCTTTTATCCTGATCATTCTCTTCCAGATGTATCTTTAATTCTGCGGAATCACTGATGCAATCCTGCTTAAATCGCGATAATATTTTTTCAAGCATCTGCTGATCGCCAAAAGTCATTTTTTCAATTGAAGAAAAATCAAATTCAGGCGGTTTACTTTCAATCTTTGTTTTATCAAAAATAGAAAGCAAATCTACTGCACGGAAAGGCTTCATAATTAATCCATCAAACCCTTCACTTAAAACCATTTCCCGCTCCTCCGGCAATACCTGAGCAGTAATGGCATAAAATTTAACTTCGTCTGGTAGCTTTTTCTTCAGAATATGACAAAGTTCCATACCGGTCATTTCAGGCAGCCGCATATCCACCAATACATATTTAAGTTGTGGGTCTGCTTCCTCTTGTAGCATATCTACAACTTGATTAAAACTTTTAAAGGGAATATTATTTTTTTCGAAAATTAATCCGCAAAGGTCAAGAATTAACTTGTCATCATCAATTACCCAAACCATTCCTGGATCAACTATGACATAATGTTCCAGATCGAGCGGATCTATAATCTTTTCTGAAGTTTCGAGATAGGTAAGGTAAATATTAAATGTAGTACCTACACCTGGCTTACTCTTTACATGGATTCTTCCGCCTTGTGCATCAATCAATGCTTTTACGATTGGCAAACCCAGGCCTGTTCCGGTTTGATTGAGCACATATTGTTCCGGAGATTCAATCTGTTCAAACTCATTAAAAATTTTAGGAATATCTTTTTCATCAAAACCTATTCCTGTATCCTTTATGGTAAAGTTAAAATGTAGATTTCCATCTTGCTTTTTGCAAGATGCCGTAAGCGTAATCGTTCCTTTCAGGGTAAATTTTACGGCATTTCCAAGTAAATTAAAGAGAATTTGCTTCAGCCGGAAAGCATCTCCACTAACAAATTCAACACCACCTAAATCTAAATTGGTAACCAATTGCAATGATTTCTGTTCAGCCAATGGGCGGATAACGGAAGTTACCTCCGCTAAAATCTTCTTGATATCAAAAACCTGATTATTAAAGCTAAACTCACCAGAAATAATGCGGTTGTAATCCAATACCTCATTTACAATTTGAAGCAAATGAATGGAGGATTGATAAATGGCCTCAACATCCTTTTTCTCAGGATGATTTTGTTGGGAAATTAATTCGGCATAACCCAAAATAGATTGTAAAGGCGTTCTAATCTCATGACTCATGTTAGATAAGAACCGTTGCTTCGCCTTACCATGATATTCAGCCAGATCTTTAGCTTCTTCCAGTGCTTTACGATATTTATTGCTTTTGGTAATATCCGTCAGAATGAGGTAAAGCAAAATTACAGTTAGCAAAAAGAAAATAATAATGATCACCGTAATCTGTGTAATGCCATCATTTACAACTTCCTTCGCCTGAACACCATTCAAGTCTACCTGTGCTACGGCTTCACTTTCAACTTCTCTTAAAATCTGAAGCATTTGATTCGTTAAGGCATTACTAGCATTAGAAAGATCTGCTTCGCGTTTTAAAAATTTCTGGCTTTTCTGACGTTGCTCCAGTTCAATATTTTTTAAAGAGCCAGTCATGCTTTTCATAATACTGTCCTCAGCCTTAGCATTCAGCGTATCTCGTTTAACTTTAAATTCTTCGTTAATGATTTTATAAACGTCAGCTTTCTTTTTGCCAAAAAGTTTACTTAAAAAACCTCTTGATTTCTCTTCTTCTTCGGGTGCAACAGTAGTGGTTGAGGTGGTCGTTTCGGTAGTTAAGACAGCGCTATCCGTTTGACGGGAACGTGTAGCCACCAATTCATTTAGTTTCTGTACTTCATTAGAAAACGACTTTGTATTCACCAAGGTTTCGCGAACTTTTAGATAAGCAATAAACTGTTTGTCGCGTTCTACCAGCAAGCGCTTAATAGATTTAATCCTGGTGAGCTGTAAGGAATCTCCCGTGTAAAGTTTACGAAGGGTATCTAAACTGGATCTCAGTTTTCTTGATTCACGCAAAAAACTATTATTACCCTGTTTATTGAAAGCTTCATCGCGTTGCAGCTGATCAAGCCTGGCAATTTTATGTGATAAGTCATTTACAATTCGGAGCCTATCATTCGGAGCAGAAATCTCTTCAACTGTATTCAGCATCCGAGTAAAGGCAAACTTGCTGATCCCCCAAGCCAACAGCAAGGCAAAACAAGCGAATAAAAACCCGATGATGACTTTACTTTTTACTGCCCTGAAAAAACGCTTCTGAATTGCGGCCGCCATGAACTATCTTGTTTGCTATATTTAAACGAATTTTTCGCCTAAAAGACATATCGAACAATATTATACAATTGTCTTCAATAATGGTTTGAATAATTTCTTAATTTTATGGCTAGCCCCAAAACATGAACCGCATCGATCGCCTCTTCGGAATTTTAACCCTTCTTCAGTCAACGAAACACATTACTGCAGAGAAGATTGCACAGCGTTTTGACATGAGTGTGCGTACTGTTTACAGAGATATAAAGGCTTTGGGTGAACAAGGGATTCCAGTTAGTTTTGAGCAAAATAAAGGCTATTTTCTAGTTCAGGGCTATTTTCTACCGCCTGTATCTTTCAATATGGATGAAGCTAATGCTTTGCTTTTGGTAGAAAGGCTGGTGAATGGTTTTACAGATCATTCCATCCGCTCTCATTATTCTACAGCACTTACCAAAGTAAAGGCCGTTTTAAAAAATGCTCAGAAAGAAAAGTTAGAAAAAATGAACCAACATATTAAATTGCAGATTCCGGAACGTTTAACTTTCAACTATGAGTATCTTTCGCTCATACAACATGCCATTTCTGAGAAGAATTTAATTGAGTTGGATTATAAAAACGCAAAAGAAATATCAAGTAAAAGGACAGTTGAACCCATCGGGTTGATTTTTTATGCATTCAGCTGGCACTTAATTGCCTGGTGTCATTTCAGAAACGAATACCGGGATTTTAATTTACTGCGGATTGCTTGTTTAAAAAATCTGGGAACACCTTTTACCAAAAAAGATCATATGCCACTCAGTGATTACATGAGTCTGTTACCGGTTAATTTTTGATGTTCTATTTGAATGAGGAGCTTTTCTCATCATCGCAATTTCTGTTTTCCTGTCTTTAATTTCGTAACCCTAAATTCGATATTTATTGATTGATTTTAATATTCCCTCTGAAAGAGTGAAATGGGGATCGTAATTCCACTCCTTTGGAGGGGTGCCCAAAGGGCGGGGTGGTTAAAATATAAATAACTTCTTAAGATATATTATTAATTAAACTCAGGTTCGTAATAAAAACATATCTGTTAAAATTATTTTTTGGCACTGCCATAGGGTTGTCAGTAGCACCTATTTTCTTTGTATAAACAAAAGAAAAACCGATGAGCTTCGCCGACTTATTACTAATGGAATTAAAATCAATCGAAAAATCAAAACAACAGCATATGGATATTATTAAAGCATTATTAAAAGAATTAGCATCAGAGTTTAACACCACCAAAAAATTTCTGGCATTGGTACCAACAGATAAATTTGACTGGGCACCACACGTAAAAAGCATGAAATTGAAATCGCTGGCCAGCCACATCGCAGAGCTACCTGAATGGATTAGTCTGGCTATTAATACTGATGGATTGGATTTTGCCACCGCCCCTTATCAGGAAAAGCAGATAGAAAATAATGGTGATTTACTGAAACTACTGGAAGATAGCTATGAAAAAGGTAGATCAGGATTGATGCAGACGAATGTAGAAAATTTTGACAAGCCCTGGATCTTGCGTAATGGTGAAATGATTTTAGGCGAATGGACAAGATACGAAACGATTCGCGTTTCAATAAGTCAAACGATTCATCACCGGGCGCAGTTAGGTGTCTATCTACGACTTTTAGATATTCCCATTCCTGGAAGTTATGGACCTAGTGCAGATGAGCAGGGGTTCTAATCAGTTAGGAAAAAAATAAAACCCTGGCCATCCGGCACAGGGTTTTTCAATTGTCCCCAGTGACACACTATAAAAAAAGTGTTTTTTGATTATACTGGATTTACTGTCCGTATAAACCGCTCAGTGTTTATGATACACAAAGCGCTTTATTACCAACAGCCATTTTAGAATAATTTATTTGTTGTAAGTAATCCTGATAGGCCAGATGAACACCTTCATCTAAACCTACCTTAGGTTCCCAACCGGTATTCTTAATCTTCGAAACATCAAGCAGTTTTCTAGGCGTTCCATCAGGTTTAGACACATCAAAAACTAGATTACCCTCATATTCCAAAGCCTTTGAAATAGAGGTAGCAAGTTCTTTAATGGTGAGGTCTTCACCGGTACCAATATTCACAATATCACTGCTGTTATATACTTTCATCAGGTGAATGCAAGCCTCCGCCAAATCATCCGCATACAAAAATTCTCTTTTGGGTGTTCCCGTACCCCAAACAGTTACTTCAGCCGCTCCAGTATCTTTTGCTTCATGAATTTTACGAATTAAGGCTGGTAAAACGTGTGAATGCTCCGGGTGGTAATTATCATTTTTACCGTATAAATTAGTCGGCATGGCATTAATAAAGTTAACCCCGTATTGCTTTGCATAGGCCTGACACATTTTAATACCACAGATTTTCGCAATAGCATAGGCATCGTTAGTAGCTTCTAAGGCACCAGTTAATAAATATTCTTCCTTTATAGGCTGCGGTGCATGTTTTGGATAGATGCAGGATGAGCCCAGAAATAAAAGTTTCTTTACCTTATTTACCAATGATGCATGGATTACATTATTTTGAATATTAATATTCTGGAATAAAAAATCAGCAGGATAAGTATTGTTGGCCAATATGCCACCTACTTTAGCCGCAGCTAAAAAAACATAATCAGGCTTTTCTGTCGCAAAGAAATGATCTACCTCCAACTTATCTGTGAGATCCAGTTGCTTTGATGTTCTTTTAATAATGTTCGTATAGCCTTGGTTGGTTAAGGCTCTTTCTATAGCCGAACCCACCATTCCCTTATGGCCGGCAACATAAATTTTAGCTTCTAAATTTTTTAAATCCGTCTGTTCCATCTTATTCATATTGATTTTTTATAACGTAACCCGATTCTTTAAGCAATTGATCTTTTCTAAAAAGCTGAATATCGGCTTCAACCATTTCACTTACCAGCATTTGCAAATTGTATTTGGGTGTCCAGTTAAGCAATTCATTGGATTTTTTTGGATCGCCAACCAAAAGGTCTACCTCTGTAGGTCTGAAATATTTCGGATCAACTGCTACCACTTCTCTTCCAATTTCCAATTGATAATCGGGATGATTGCAATACACTACAAATCCTTTTTCCTCTACACCTGTTCCAGAGAAACCGATTTCGATACCTATTTCAGCAAAAGCTAACTTTACAAAATCACGTACCGGTGTGGTAATCCCTGTTGCAATCACAAAATCTGAAGGCGCATCTTGCTGAAGAATTAAATACATCGCTTCAACATAATCTTTTGCATGGCCCCAATCTCTTCTCGCATCCAGATTACCCAGATAAAGCATATCCTGAAGACCCAAACCAATTTTAGCTACACCTCTGGTTATTTTTCTGGTTACGAAAGTTTCTCCCCGCAGCGGACTTTCATGATTAAATAATATCCCATTGCAGGCGTACATGCCATATGCTTCTCTATAATTTACAGTAATCCAGTAGGCATACATTTTAGCTACGGCATAAGGCGATCTAGGGTAAAAAGGAGTAGTTTCACTTTGTGGTACAGCTTGTACCAATCCATAAAGCTCTGAAGTGGAGGCCTGGTAAATTCTGGTTTTCTTTTGTAAGCCTAAAATCCTGATGGCTTCCAAGATTCTCAATGTTCCAATCCCATCTGCATTAGCCGTATATTCCGGAACATCAAAACTTACCTGTACATGAGACATTGCGCCGAGGTTATAAATCTCATCAGGCTGTACCTGTTGAATGATTCTAATCAGGTTGGTAGAATCTGTTAAATCACCATAATGAAGAACCAAACTTCTGTTTTCTACTTCCGGCCCTTGATACAAATGATCAATTCTATCAGTATTAAACTGTGAACTTCTTCTTTTTATGCCGTGTACTTCATAACCTTTTTCCAATAAAAGTTCAGTTAGATATGCACCATCCTGTCCGGTTATACCTGTAATTAATGCCTTTTTTTTCATTGCCTTTTTTATTAAATATTTTTATTTTTTCTTTAAAATGCGTTTTCATGTCCCCTCAAAACCTGTCTGGCGGTGAGCATAATAATTTTTAGATCAAGTTTATTTGACCAGTTTTCTAAATACCAGATATCATGTTTTACCCGGTTCTCCATCATTTCATTGCCCGTGGTATTTCCCCTAAAGCCTTTAACCTGTGCCCAGCCTGTAATACCTGGTTTGATACTATGACGTACCATAAAATTATCGATGGTTTCACGGTACTCTTCAGTATGCTTCAGCATGTGTGGTCTCGGACCAACTACACTCATCGTGCCCATTAGCACGTTGAAAAATTGTGGCAGCTCATCTAAACTTGATTTTCTTAAAAAGCTTCCAATGGCAGTAATTCTGGAATCATTTTTCTGAGCATGATTGGTGTGTGCATGATCGTTAACCACCATGGTTCTGAATTTATAGCACCAAAATGCCTGGTCATCTTTACCTGTACGTTTTTGCTTAAATATGACTTTGCCCCGGCTATCTAATCGGATCAAAATGGCGATAATGACATAAACCCAGCTAAAAGCAAATAACACCGTTAAACTGAATAGAATATCAAAAACCCTTTTCAATTGTAGCTGAGATCCATATGAGCTGTTTACTATTTCTGGCGATGGGTTTAATATCAGCTGATCATTTAAACTTCCTGTCAGTTCAGTTTGGTAATGGTTTATGATCGATTCGTCGTGAAGATTTAAATTATTCATGTTCTGTGATTATCAAACCTTAATTATGATTACTAAAAACCAATTCTGTTTTAATTTCTTTAATTTTTGGTGCCAAGGTTTTGAATGCTACTCCGGTTTCTAATTCTGAAAACAAACGTTTCAAAATCACTTCCCTGTTAAGCTCCCGCATGGCATATGCCCGGGCATTGAGTGTTCTCACCTGGTGATCGCCAGAACAACAAGCCAGGATGGTACTGGCTAAAAGACTTTCATCTTCACAATTAATTACCACGCCCATATTATGTTCTCTAATGATTTTATGCAAAGTACTTCCCTGCTCAGCCGTAACCAATGCCAAGCCACCTGAAGAAAGTATCCCTGCCAGTTTAGAAGGCATCATTAAATCGCAGGCGTTTTTCTTTTGCAGCACCAGGTGAACATCACTCATATTTAAAAATTCATTAAAAATATGAAGTGGCTGTAAGGGTAAAAAGCTAATATTAAAGAGCTTTTTATCGCTGGCCATTTGCTGTAATTTGTTACGGTATGGGCCGTTGCCGCAAATGATAAACTGAATGGAAGCATGATGCTGGAAATCATTGGCAATTGAAATTAAGCTTTCTAAACCTTGTTTTTCTCCGATACTCCCAGAGTACAACACAATTTTATCGGCAGGCGTAAAACCCCATTGTTTTTTTAATTCATCTCTCTTATTAATGGGATGAAATTCCTCTACATCCACCCAGTTCGGAAACATTAAAATTCTCTTATCCGTTTTTAAGGCTACCTTTTCTAACATTCCTTCCGAAATCGTTGAAACGTATGAAGCTCTTTTCATGATGAACTTCTCCATTTTGAGCATAACTGCGAATAACGACTGGTTTTTAATTACCCCAAGATCCCGGGCAGCCTCTATCTGCAGATCCTGAATATGATAAACCATTTTACTACCTTTTAAAAAGCAGTATAAAGCACTTAAAAAACCAAGGTGAAAAGGCGGTGCCACACAAAAAACGTAATCGCTTTTTGGTTTAAAAAGCAGGTAAAGCATCATTAGTAATGAAGTAAAGAAAAAGCTGATGTCGTGTAAAATCCTCTTCTTCCCGGTTGGTACCGATGGCACATAGAGCGGGCATCGGTATACCCTTAAGTCTCCGGTCTCGTTTACTTCTTTTTTATAAAATAGTCCTCTATAAGGCTTTTGAACACTCCAGTTTGGATAATATGGAAATGAGGTGACTACTGTACAGTCATACCCATTCTTAATTAACCAGTCAATCATCTCTCCAGAATATTTGCCGATACCAGTAAGTTCAGGCGAAAAATTGATACCAAGTAATAAAATGCGCTTTTTTGCGATGTTGATTTGTTCCATAAAATTAATTTTGAGCTAGCACATCCAAAAATCAATGCGTATTGATATGCTTACTGGTGGTGAAAGAGGCAAAGTTTAATGGTATCAGCAACTATTAACATCAATAATTGGTGATGTTTATAGCTGAAATGATATGTGGTTAAGCTGAATTATTTTTCTGGTAAAAACCAGAATATTAGTTGATGATTTTTCTATCCCTGATATAAACTGCAGGGTTTCCTGAATAAATTTTTCGTGGTTCCAGATTTTTAGTGGCTACCGAGTTTACAGTAAGTATAGCATGCGATAAACAGGTTACACCCGGGCACACTACAGATTTTGCACCAACCCAAACGCCATCTTCCAATGTAATAGCACCTAAACGGTAAGGAAAATCCAATTTATTGTAATCATGATTTCCCGTAAGCAACATTGCTCCCTGAGAAATACAGACGTTATTGCCAAGCGTAACTTCATCCAGGTTATCAATCCAAACAGCTTCTCCAATCCAGCAGTTATCTCCTATGGCTAATTTCTGTGGGTTTTTAATAATTACCCTTGGCTTGATAATTAAGCCTGTTCCAATGCTGGCACCAAATAGCCGTAGTAAACATGATTTAAATGAATTAGGCCATGGTATACTGCTGTTAAAAATGAAGTAATTAATGGGATACCAAAGCACAATCTTCCATTTAGTGCCCCCATTATAATCCCCGATGTTAAACTTCGAAAGATCACTGGCAATTAAGTTTGATGTTTGCATGCAGGCTTAGTTCTGGTTAGAAATCGCATCTACAAATCGGGCTGTTGCCGGTACGGTAGAAAAGTTTTTTGTAAAAGAATAAAAGGCATTTTTCGACATCATTTTTTTTGTTTTATAAGAGCTCTGCCCCCATGATTCCAATAGCTTACGTGTACCATCAATGGTATTGTTAAAAACATAACAGCCTCCATCTTCATTAATTTCCCTCCAGATGTTTACCTGATTGGAAATTAAAACTGGCTTGGCACACCCTAAGGCTTCTACTACTGCTATTCCAAAATTTTCCTGGTGGCTAGGAAGGATAAAAGCTTCACAACCATAAAATGCACCCCATTTAGAAAGCCCCGAAAGCATGCCCGTAAAAATGACCGATTTTCTAAGCAGATGGTGTCCATCAACCTGGCTTTGAATTTTCTTCCCGAATTCGCTTTCTAAATCCGGCCCGGCAATAACCAGTTTGGGCAAAAAGCTCGCTAGCCCTGAACGAGGATTTTTCTCAACAGATTCTACAATCGACAGGTAGGCATCTAACAATAAATCAACGCCCTTTTTTTCATTTATTCTACTGAGAAAAAGAAGGTAAGGCGCATGATCCAACTGAGGACACCGGCTTTCAAATTCAATCCTCATTTCATCAACATATGCTGGTGGATGCTCTACACCTAAACCCGTGATATAAGTTTTCTTTGGTTGGTAAGGCTTGAAGGGCAATTTTGCCAATGCCGCCTCTTCCTCGCAAGTAAATAAGATACCATCGGCACTATTAATCAGTTTATGTTCAATAAATTTCCAGTAAAAAACATTTCTTAATGCTTTCAATCTTCTGCCCGCAGCCCGCTGAAAGTAAGGATCAAGCATCCCATGGGGCATCACAAAAACCTTTGGAATTTTTTCCTCTTTATTTGATGATAAGGCTTTTATTGCTTTTTGCAGCGAAAAACCCATGTAAGTCCAAAGTCCGTGTACAATTACCTTATCGAAATAAGATAAATTGGTTACAAACCATGAGGTAAGTCTTTTATTATACCTCCACGGCCCTTTTCCACGCCCAAGGGCGTGTACCGTAAACAAATCAGCTTTAAAGAAAAATGATTCTGCATTATCTAAACTCACCACTTCGCTGTAAATGTTACGAGTATTTAAACCCGTAATAATTGTCCTTACGGCCTGACATACACCGCCCTCCTTGGGATCCATAGATGATACGACATGAAGAATCTTTTGCACTGGCTCTTGGCTCATTATTATTATAAATTTATATTTTAGGTTAAATTGGCTTTAACCAGTTCATTGATTTGGTTAATCGCATGCTGATGATGAAAATGCTGATGAACCATTTGGTAATTTTTTTCTACAATTGCACTGTATTCTTCAGGATAATCAAGAATATGCCTGATCTGTTCAACAGGTTTTTCCCAGTCTATTTCAATTACAGGATTATAATCAAATAATTGAGTGATCTCTTTCGGAGCCGCACCAATAATCACACATTTAGAAGCCATGGCCTGTAAATAACGAATGGTTAACGTAGAAACTTCCCCTGCCAATGCCGGATGCGTAACACAACGTGGGAAACAGATGCAAATTTTCGAATCGGCAAGTCCTGCAGTAAAATCTGCTGTAGTTGGAAACTGAAGCTTTTTCTTTAAACCATGAACAGCAACATCATGTGTTGCAGAACGTTCCTGGTACTGGTAATTAATGTGATGTTCCTCACAACCATCTACAATCACTTCATGGTATTGCTGCCACGAACGACCAAAAGAAAGCACATCAATCGATTTTTCTGACCATTCTTTATACTGATAGGCATGTACATCAATGGTCTCCGGCACCCAATGAACCTTACAGTTTGTTAGATTCAGTTTTTTAAAGTACGTGGTAGCCTGATAAGAAGAAAGCAATAAAAGATTTATTTTACTTTTTTTAACCAGTTGTTGCACTCGATCAAAATCAGGCGCCCAAACATCATAAGTCCACAATACCCTCAAATCACAATCGGTTCCAAAGTATGGGAATGTTTTTGCGGTGAGATAATGGTAATAAGGAAGGCCCAATGAAAGCACGGCACCTTTAATTTTTATACGCTTTAAAATGGGCTTTAAAAGAGTTTGAATACCTGAAAAAACCCGAAGTGAAAATGATCGGGGATTAAAAAGTTTCGGCCCTTGTTTAATCGTCCAGCTGCTATTATCCTGACAGTAATCTTCAAATGCTATTAAATGTGAAATATCCGGACTTGATTTCGGAATTTGTGATGTAATTAAAGTAACCATAACAATATTTAAGCAGGTTCTAATGTGTTTAACCTTACAATGCGATCATAAACCTGTTCAAAGTCATCCATTGCTTTTTGTTTATTAAACCGCTTGGCATTTTCTAAAGATTTTAAAACCACCGCTTCCTGATTTGGCATATTCAAAACTTCTTCTACCACCAAGGCAGCATCACTAGCCCATTGGCGTGGATTTTCTTCGTCTCTTAAAGGAATTAAAAAACCAGCATCACTTACCACCTCAGTCATCGGTGGTTCATTACTGGTAATTACCGGGCATCCACAGGCCATGGCTTCTGCACTTGGCCAGCCAAAGCCCTCTGCAAATGAGGGAAAAAGAAATAGCGATGCACCTGCATAAATCTGGCTGACTACTTCATCAGTTTGACCAATAAGAAAATGAATATCATTACGGTATGATGAATCTTTCTGGCATTTCGCTATAAAATCGTCAGCAGGCGGGCCCACTAATAACAATGGCATCCTTTTTTTAGTCATCGATCGCCAGGCATTGTAAATTTCAATTACACCTTTTCTGTTTTTATACCAGTGGTTACCGCCAACATGAAGGATATAACCGTTACTGAGGTTAACACCCAGCGTTGGCGACAAAGTCTCTCTCACTTTATTTTTATCCAGTGGTTTATAGAATGTCTCCAATCCGTTATAGATCATGTAAGTATTCATTTTTGCTTCTGGCAAAAGCTTCTTTAAATCAGTATCTGTTTTATAGGAACTGGTGATGAAGTTTTTACCTTTCTTAAACCCGTCGCGAATAAATTTCTGATACATTTTACCAGTCGTCCCTACTTCCTGCCCCTTAATTTCACCCAAGGCAGACCATTGTGCCAGAAAATCATGGCAATGCATTACATGGTTTCTGTTTTGAACCAGCGGTATCCATGGCCCTTGTGCCTGATCAGTAAAAACAAAAATGGTATCCTGACTAACTTTTTTAAGACGTCTTTTTACCTGGATGGGGAACAATACATATTGATCAATATAGCCCATCCACTTTCTCATTTTTGCAGGAAAAGGCAGGTCAAAGCAGGTAGAATTCGGTGTCCATACGCTCACTTCGTGTGATTTATCCCTCATGCCCTCAACAAGCATATTGGTAAAACGTGGCATACTGGAAAACGCTGGCCTTTTCTCTGATCCAAAGAAATCAGGATTTGAAAAAAATATTATTTGCATAGTAATTTAGGTTAAGAAAGTTTTAAAGGCTTAGCTAGCTAAGGCGCAATCAAATTTTCTTCTTTGTGTAGCAAGTGCCACAATATGATCTGAAAGTTTTAAGGCACATTGTTTATCAATTATCCGTAAGCGCTCCTTAATATTGAGGTTGATTTTGTTGGCTATTTTACTTTTTGTAATGACTGAGCAACCTACAGATAGTGCAGATTTTACTGCACTTAAACCGGGTTCGTTATCTTCAGAAACAATAAGCACATCAATTGCATCATAATGACTGGATAAATCATGTTGATCATTAATACCAACATAATGTAAAGGCACGCCATGATCGGTGAACGACTTCAATCCGAGATCGGTAAACTGATTAATAGAATCTCCGGAATCAATTCCATATAAATGAATTTTAGATCGGATATGATCTGGCAACTCACCCAGCATTGAATAAATTAAACTAAACAATTCTGGCCTGATGCAATAATCATTAATTGCAATCACAATAGCCGAAGCATCTATTCTGGCTTCAAGCCGCTTGCGGTGACGTTTTTGTCTTTGTTTATCCCTTTCATTGAGCATATAATTAAGCAGTTAAATGGCAGTTGATAATCCTTTTTCAAGGATGAGTTTACAGATATCTTCATTACCCAGTTTCAGGTCACGCACTTTTTTCATTCCGGCTTTCTTAATGTGCCCGAGTTGATCTCCTGCAAGAAGCTTTTTACAAATTGCAGCACATTCATGGGCATCATTCCAAAAAACGGCTTCAGTACCATCATTATAAAGCGCCGTATGTTCGCTGGTGCGTTCGGCACAGAGTAAACCGCCAGCATATGGCACTTCCATAGATCGGGTGGTATGTAAATCCCGATTCCCTTTAGAGAGGAGACCAAGACAAATTTTCGCACCTTGTATAGCTGCAATGTAATCTTTACCACCCAGGTTTGACCCACGGTAATATGGTTTCAGCAATTCAAAATGCTCACTCTTAGGCCATCGATCACCCCAAATGGAAACCGATATCCCAGCATCGATCAAAACTTTTATAAATTCATCCCGATTTTCATTCCGCATCCAGGTGCCAATAAAGGCTACATCCGATTTAAAATTTAGCGGTATTTCAGCTGCATTTTCATAAGGCGCATGTGCCACCTCATCATAACTCCTCATTACCCTCAGCACTTGTTTAGCACCAAGTAATTTGCACTCCTCTTCTGTTTCTTTTCTAACTACAGCAATTAAGTCATATAACTTTATCGCGGCTAAAAAACTATCAAACCGCCGCCCATCTCTTTTTCCTGTAGGATCATCAATGCTATACAAAATGATTGGACAGTTAAACTTTTTTAGAATCTGGAGGCATTTCTTTCCGAAAAACTCTCCGTTATCTACCCAAATTACGTCTGGTTTGATGCCCGATTGAACAATTTGTTCCAGATCTTGCTGCACATGCCGTTGCAATAAACGATAGCCACTGCGAAAATTGATGGCACTCATTAAAGCAGACTTGAAATAGCCAGGCAAGGTTTCTTCCGGATTATGATAGCGTAAAATTTTGTGCCCAATTCTTTCTAATGCCTTAGCACGATGAAATGCGGTTGAAAAATGGCGATGATCACCGAAATATAAAATATTAAGCATTACCTGCGATTAGAATTTAAAGATGGTTTCAACAAAAAACCAATCAGATTATTTGCTGGATTTAACGAATAAACCAGAAAACTTAAACATGATAAAATATAAAAACAGGCTTTGGATATATCCCCTGATGAGGAAAGTAAAAGGCCCGGCAACACTTTCTGTAGGCAAGTACTGAAAGATAGAAGTAAGCGCCAGTAAACCACAAACACTGAAAATAATATTGTGTTCTACTTTGCCATGAAGCCTGTATTTTAAAGAACCTCTGATGATAAATTTATCAAAGAGCAAAAATACCGGAATCATTACTAAGCCAAGAATAGCCAGGTACCAATACCCAAAAGCAGCCATGCCAGTGCCCGACATATTTCCTAACCGGTAACCACCAAAGGTAGAATTACCTGCGCCAGCCAAATTATAAATGTAATCTCCAAAAGATTGGGCATATAAACTTTCCTTATCTATTTCTGGTTTAATTACCCGAAGTACAGGATCAGGAAGCGCACCCCAAACGTAGTTTATGGTATGTGATCGCATTTGTGGATTATTTATCCCCACTTTTTCTGCCTGAACAAGGCTGGCGTCACTGTATTTTACGGTGGCAAAACGAGAAGCAAAAGCATTGTCTAAATAACGCTCATCCCAATCACTTTCATACTGCCTGTCTTCCAGCCGGCGCAGCGCAATGGCCCGGTCGTCTTTCATAGCAGCCCAGGTTTTTTCAATCAGTTCTTTTTTACTAAGATCTGAACGTTCTGAACGAACCAACAACATCGCTGTTCCTAAATTACCCAGGGGGCCATTAACAAACCAGATTCCGAAAACAGCCAGAAGCACTATTTTGTAATTCACTTTAGGAATACGAAAAATGCCGATGAGTAAACCTAAAAAGTAAGCAAAACCAATTGAGGTAAAGCCTATCATAAAAACACCACGACTATTTCTCGCAATACTTACGATAAAAAGCATAATCGTAAAAGCAATCAAAAGATAAATGGTAGATTTCTTAACCTTTCCTACCCCTCCAAACAGACTTTTAAAAGGAATAAAGTAAGGTGCATAGGCAAAGGGGAAAAGTGCCTGAATTGCTTTCCCTGAAGCATCACCACTAATTTCTGTTGCTAAAGATTGATTGAACAGCAATACATAAATATTGGCTAAAAACCCAATTAAACCCATAATCCACAACTGTAGATTTTGTGGGGTTTCAAAAAAACCGAGTCGTTTTAAAATAGAAGATTCGCGATCCCTCTGCAAGGGTAATAAGCGGTAAATATAATGTGCAATAAACAGCACCATTAATACTAAACTTGCATGAAAAAAAACATCCTGTGGTTTCTCCAAATTATAAACCACTGGTTTAAATTCCATTGAGGTAAACAAAAGTGGAAAATAGAATTGCGTGGAGGCAAAGCCAATCACAATAAATAATGATAGTGGATATTTCCTGATCATATCATCAGTAATGATAAACTCTGTTACGATTAACCACACAATCGCAATATTGGCGATTGCAATAATGTTATCTGTTGTCCAGAAGAAATAGCACTGAAAAAACAGTGCAATAAGCAGGATTACCCTTGAATAAAATTTGGCTTGCCCCAAAAATGTAGAGCCCACCATCACTTTTACCAATGGTATGGTTTTCCTGTTTGGATAGGTTTTATCTTTTTGATATGCCGAAATATTCATGATATGATTTAATTTTTATTTCCGAAGACATTTAAAATGGCTTTCGCTTTAATTATAGCTAATTGTGGTAGCGTTAGCCAGTAACGATAGAGGTTAACAGCCAGTAGCAACAATGCTATAGTGAGAATTATATGTTCGTAATGTGGTAAAATGATCATCATTACTACACCAACACTGGTAAATGCTACCGATAACATGGCTACATTAAAACCCTGATGAGGCCATTCCAAACCCACATTTCTTAACCACTTTTCAGCAATTTTTGTAAAAGCCACTGATGCTGCAATTTCTGATAGCAGCAGGGCCATACCAGCACCTTTAATTCCTAAAACAGGAACGAGGATTAAGATTCCCACCACAGCGATAACGGCACTCATAATGGAGATCATCAATTGCGGCTTCAACAAATTGTTCCCCTTTACCACCGCAATACTGGGTTGAGATAGCGCATAAACCAATACGCCAAGCGATAGCAAGGCAAATAACCAGGGATCAAAGCTTAACTTTCCCCGCGTCCAGGCGTTATAAATAACCGGAATAAAAGTTTGTACCACCAGTAAACAAGGCGCAATAAAGGCAATCGTAACTAACCAAAGCGTACTAAATGCAACCTCCGTTTTTTCCTGATCACGTTTATGCAGGAAATTCATCAACTCAGGCATAAGTGGATTAATAATCGTTCTCAAACCTTGCAAGGCCACATTGGATCCTGTTCTGATCGTAGAAAACACCGCAATACCAGCAGCACCCATAATAGGAGACATAATTAACCTTGCGCCTTGCTGACGAACATTTTCTAAAAACCCCGTTACAGAAAGATTGGTAGACTTACGAAAACTGATCCACCCTAATTGAAAAGATGGCGCAATCACTTTCACATGGTGTTTCTTTAATAACCTTAACATATCAACCCAAACAGGTATGTCAAAAGCAACTTTGGCAATGGCCATTACAATTCCAGCTGTTAAAAGATCTGCACCAAAAACGACTGAGATGGCAGGAGATATAAGCAAAACAGTATTGGTTAGCACACTCCACCAAGCCATCCGGGGGTAGTAGCCGAACGTGGCCATAATCCGGTTTAATAAACCGCCAACAGTATTGCAAAGCAGCCAGATGATGGACTGAATAAACAGGATATAAAACGCTTGTATAGCTTTTGCCTTTAATGCTGATCCCAGATCTTTAAAAATCATAGGCAGAATATCCAGCCAATAAATCAGCAATACCACTACAATCTGAATCAAGCCTAAAATTAAAGCCACCATCATGCCCGAAGAAAGCAATTTGCTTATCTTCTTTGGAACACGACTGCCCAACTTCAAAAACTCATAGGCCATATATTCCTGAAAACCTAAATCAAAGGCACTGAGTAAGCTTGAAAAAGATAATACAGCAAGCCATAATCCATAAGTAGATGCATCCCAGTAACTTAAATACAAAGGCACCAATAATATTTGCGCCAGCATAGCCACCGCAATTTGTACCCAGGAAGCGATGGTTCCGGAAAGGATTCTTTTTGAAGCCGACATGAAGAATGCTTATAATTTAAAATCGAATGGAAATAACAGTTAGAATCTTAATGCCAGATCTGTAAAAGCACCTGAAACTAAATTCTTATTGCTTTTCTCGCTATAATAACCGTAATCCAGGGCGTAACCGTATCTGCTATCCATATAGATGCCATTAAAAACGATGAACATATTTCTCACCTTTTCTTCCTGGTACAATTTTTCAATAAAATTGAGTTCTGATTTGGCGGTGTGATTATGCCTCACCATATATAAACAAACATCTGCAAACTGTGAAAGAATTAACCCATCAGTTACCAGGTGCATAGGTGGCGAATCGATAATAATATGATCGTACTCTGCCCTTAACTGCAGAATTAAATCTGCCATTCGGTCATCCTCCAATAATTCAGATGGATGCATTGGAATTGGCCCGGCACTAATGATGGATAGGTTCTCATTAAAAACAGAAGGCTCAATAATGGCATTCAAATCCGTTCTACCTTCTAAAAAGCTACTCAATCCTAGAGCTGAATTTTTAGCGCGGAATATTTTTGCAATCCTCGGTTTACGCAGATCCAATTCAAGAATAATCGTTTTCTTACCAGTGGCCGCCAATGAAAGTGCAAAATTGCTGGCTACAAAACTTTTTCCTTCGCCAGCTACACTCGAACCAAATAGGATTACCTGATTACTGGAAGCACTGGTTTGTTGTAAAATATTGGTTCGGAGGTTACGAATTTGCTCGGTGATGGCAAAAGCACCTTTCTTTAACATCACCAATTCATTTTTACCACTTTCATGAATCAATTCAGCAATAACCGGTACAGATGTACCTAGCTGAATATCATTAACTGTTAAAATTCTGTTTCTTAGGTTTTTTCTAAATGACAATAATCCTACAGGGAAAATCATACCCAGCAAAATGGCTACCGTTAAAGGACCCTTTTTCTTCGATTCTGGTTTTCCAGCATAGGCATTTTCTACAATCCGTGCATCCTTAAGCGTTGATGCATAACTCAGCGCTACCTCTTCTCTCTTTTGTAAAAGATAAATGTAAAGCCCTTGCTTAATGTCCATCTGGCGCTTAAAACTCACATATTGTCTTTCCTGCACCGGAATATCTTTAATTGAACTTTCAAAACCAGAACTAATCTTCCGCAATTCACGATTGGTAGATACAAGAGATGCTTTAATATTACTAATCGAACTCTTTATTGCCGATTTGGTACTTTTAATCTGAGAATTCAACGGAAAAAATATCGGGTTACTTTCTGGAGCAGTAGCCAACAACTGATCTTTTTCCAATAGCAAAGCACTTAATTTACCCACTAAGGCTACCAATCCAGGGTCTTCTATCCCTATTGTTGCCGGTGGACTTGAAGCATTCTTTTCAGAATTTACATAACGCTCAATGCCATTGATGATATTTAACTGAACACTTACAGCGCCAAGTTTTCCATCATTCGATTGTGCATTATCTAAATAATACTGACTTTTAGAAGAAATATCGGTTAATCCTACGCTGCTTTTATAACCTTCAACCGTTTTCTCTGCCTGTGATAATTCACCGCGTAAAGATGCTAACCGGTCATCAATAAACTTTAAAGTAGTAAGCGTTTCCTTGTTCTTATTTTGAATATTGGAGTTTTTGTATACGCTAATCAACGTATTTAAGGTTCTGATTCCCCTCAATGGTACCTGGTCTTCGATATTAAGCTCAACCATTGGAGCTGTCTTATTGAAACTGGTTGATATTTTTTCCTGATAGGCCGTAACAGCTGTTTCTAAGGGTACCAGATCTACCTTAACTGTTTCACCCTGATAGTTTTTTAACTTATCGGTTGCCAGTAAAGTAAAGCTTCCAAAACTTGTTTTCACAGGTGTTCCGAAATTACCATTAATTTCTTCATCATTATGGGTAATGCGAAACCGTTTCCCATCGATAATTTCCACTTCAAAATTCTGCGTGAACTGCGATGTTTTCGGCTTAATCAATTGCAAACGGAATGGTGAAGAAGTATAAATATCAACTGTTTTAAGCCTTTGTTTAATACTGTAATTAACCCAAAGTTGTAAGGAGTCAACTACATTTCTGATTAAAGGGCGGGATTTAATAATTTCAACCTCACTTTCAACCAGTTTACTACCGGTAGATAGCGATAGCTGTTCCATAGCTACTTCTTTTACATTCGTTTCCTTATTTTTATTATCATTAATTGAAATTTTTGCTTTTACATTATAAACTACATTGGTCGAACTGATGTAAACAAATGCAAGAACGATAGCAATGATTAAACTCAGTATCACCAATGGCCAGTGATAAAGTAAATTGTTCACCACGCCTGATATTTTATTTTGCCTTACCTCCGCCTGTTCTACAAATGGAGTGTAAATAAATTGTTCATTGTTATTTTTCATGGCTTATCTTAATGAATTCGAAAGAACGATTGCAACGATAGACAGTGCCGAAAGTACCAGACTAACTGTCCGGTAACCTCCGTCTACTGATGCATATTTGGTTTTGTCTGGTTGTACATAAAGAACATCGTTATTCTTTAGATAATAATATGGCGAAGTGAAAAGCTTGGCAGAGGTAATGTCTATTGGAATAAATTCCCTTTTACCATCAACTTCTCTAATGAGCAAAATATTTTTTCTTTTAGCCGTGATGTTTAAATCGCCTGCCATTGTTAATGCTTCTGTAACCGTTACCCGTTCGCTCACAATCTTATATACATCCGGTTTTAAAACATCTCCCATTACCGATACTTTAAAATTGAGCATTCTTACCGTTACTGCAGGTTCCCTTAAATAGGTTTTCAATTTTTCTTGTATCTGATCTGCCAGAACTCCAGTGGTTAAACCTTCCGCAGTAATTTTGCCAATAAGCGGCAACCTAATTTCACCATGTTGATCTACCAGGTAACCAGAAAGCCTTGCACTAGAATCGCTGTAGGCTTTTGGATTTAGACTACTAACGGTAATCCCTAGGATATCAGATTTTTGAATAGTCAACGGACTAAAGTTTTTAATGTCTTCTGAACTTTGCTTGCTCTTATCCAAATCCTGGAAATAAGGCACATTCTTGTAAGCATTACATGCCGAAAGCAACAGCATAGCCGTTATGGCATAAAGCAATAAAATTTTGTTTTTCATAATATAGTAAATTACACTGGGGGGTATAGCTTCGCCATTTCACTTACAGTGATCCTTTTCGACGAAATTGAATGCTCAGAAAATTTGTGAATCGCATTCAAAAAGCTTCTGCGAAAGTAAGCGCTATTTAATTCTATAAAGACTTTTCCGATTAGATGGTTAGCAGAACGTGGTGTTTTGGAAACTTTACACGTTCAAAATATTGCACAAAAGAGAAATTGTGTTTACTTCTGGAAACCTAAGCTGTGCAAAATCCCAAATAAACTATCATTTAAACATAAAAAGAGTATAAAGAACTAATTATCAAAGAAATGAGTTTACATAAGTTCACATTATGATATACATATGTAATCTTTATACGACATTAACCACAGATTTTCGGTTATTTTACATTGTCATTCCTAATAATTATGAATTTAGCTACCATCTCGCTTCACCAGGCGAGAAAAAGAAAATGGAAAGTGGTATACACACGATCCAATTATGAGAAAAAAGCACATGAGTTACTCAGTCAGTGTGGGCTGCACAGTTTCTGTCCGGTTATCACCACCAGAAGCAAATGGGCAGATCGATTTAAAGTAATTGAAAAACCACTTTTCCCTTCTTACTTATTTGTTTATGTAAGCCCTGCAGAAGAGCAAAAGGTACTAACAATATCGGGCATTTTAAATTATGTGAATTTTGGAGGTAAGCCAGCCATAATGCCAGATGAAGATATCAGCAGGGTTAATGATATCTTGTCCAGGTATCAAGATATAGAAACGATTAGCAGCAGGCAACTCGCTATCGGAGATCAGGTTATGATTAATAAAGGTTTTAAAGCTGGTACGCAGGCAGAGATTTTGGAAGTTCAAGAAAAAACGGTATTGCTAATCCTCAATCAACTTGATTGTGCCTTAGTGGCAAAGGTTCGTGTAGATATTTCCAATATCATCATGCCTTCCGCCAAAACAATTTTACCTAATCCTTAAATCGAACACTAATCCCAGTTTATTACCCAATATGGAACTTCATCACGGCCAGACAGTAGAAAGAATTATCAGAAGAAATGGATATAGCATAGCAGAGTTAGCCAGAATTATTAAGGTTAACCGCCGATCTGTATACAATTGGTTTAATCAAAGACACCTTAAACCTGAAATCATTTTCCGAATAGGATCGGTTTTAAATCATGATTTTTCATCAGAGTTTCCTTCATTATTTGTGAAAGGAGAAACAATTGGCAAAAGTACAGTTCACTATGCAGAATCTGCAGAAAACTCTTCTGGTATAGAGGATGCTAACTGGAAAGATAAATACATCGATCTGCTAGAAAAATATAACGAGCTTTTACAATTTTGCATTAAGAATAAAGGTATTGTATTGTTTACTCTGTCCCTGCAATACTTACTATATTTTTAAGGAAAAAACCGAGTTCTTTCAACAGTTTGATTTGAGGCCTGATTTCACCTATTGGCGTATTAGCATCAGCACAGTTAATTAATCTTTCTGAAATGGAATCGAGTACCATTTCAAAGTTTTCTTTATCTACAGACATAAAGTCTTCACAATGATTTAAGAAACTCACGTATTCTTGTGCATTGAAAGTATATGTAATTTCTTTTACCTTAAATAAGGATGATGTAACAGGTACTTCAGCAGGCATAGAATTTTAAATTATGGGTTTGATGCAATTAATATTCTTAGAATTTGTAATGAAATACGTTTGATAACTTAAGTTACATTTTTTCATTATATAATACTTCGAACCAATGAAAATGAATAGTTTGAATGTTCGTATTTAATTCACGTTTGATTAAATGAATTAATCTGATTGCCGTAATTGATTGATCAAAAATAAAACAATTATCTGTATTTATAGTCCACATTGTTCGATTCTTTTATACGAATAAATACCATAATGTGTGAAAATTTGAGCACCTGACCATAGTTTGTTGTTAGGCTCACCTTATAATCGGTATAAAGCCTAATCCAGGAAATAAAGTTTTCACGCTACATTGAATGGATATGGTTCAGAAAAGGGATTATTTCCGTAAAATTGCAGTATGATTAATAACCCTGCCACCAGATTAAATAAATTCATCAGCGAAAGTGGATTATGCTCCCGCCGGGAGGCAGATCGGTTTATCGAAAAGGGCAATGTTTTCATCAATGGTAAGCGGGCTAAAATAGGTGATCAGGTTTTCGCAGGAGACAAGGTGATGGTAAATGGGCATAACATTGAGCCTAAAGAAGAAAGTAGTTTCATTCTTTTGGCCTTTAATAAACCAACCGGAGTAACCAGTACCACCGAATCAAACGTTCGTGATAACATCGTGGATTATATCAATCATAGTGAACGTATTTTTCCCATTGGCCGCTTAGATAAAGATTCCTCAGGGTTGATTTTCTTAACCAATAACGGTGACCTGGTTAACAAGATTTTGAGAGCCGGCAATAAACATGAAAAAGAATATGTAGTCACTGTTAATAAACCCATTACAGATGATTTCATTTTTGAAATGAGTAATGGTGTTCCTATTTTGGGTGTTAATACCCGTAAGTGTAAGGTTAGGCAGGTGAGTACATTCGTCTTCAATATTATTTTAATTCAAGGATTAAACCGGCAGATCAGAAGAATGTGTGAACATTTTGGATATGAAGTGACCAAATTAGAACGGACGCGGATTATGAACATTAATCTTAAGGGCATTCCTACCGGAGAATTCAGGGAACTAACGGAAGAGGAAATGGGTGGGATCATGAAAAGCGTCGAAAAATCGTCTTCAGAAGCTGGCCCAAAAACAAAAAGTTCAGTTAAAAAGAAATTGAATGCTTCAGAAGAAGTTTCTGAGTTAAGACAGGATCAATCTAAAAAATCATTTAAATCAACAAAACCCTTCGCAAAATCAGGAGGAATAAAAAAAACAGGTTCAAATTCACCGTCAAAACCAACCAATAAAAACAGTTCATCCGGCAAAAATTCTAGACCAGCAAAAGGCAAGCCTGCAGGAAAACCAAATACCAGAACAAGAGGAAGATAGCTTGTTAATTGTAAAATTCTGAATCACAACAATTTGCTTTCTGCTTTCGCCTTTCAGCTTAAGTGCTTTTTAAGTACCTTTGCATTAATCGTTTGCCACGAATAAAGTTTAAATATGGAAACATTAATTATGCACCCTGAAACCAAAGAGCAATTGGCTGCTTTAAAAGCAATAGCCAAGGCTTTGAAAGTTCCTTTTCAAAAAGAGCAAAAGGCAGAATTAACTGAACGAGAAAAGACTGTTAACCTTTACGGAATTGAAATGGTAGAGGCTATTGAAAAAGCCGAAGAATCTATAAAAAAAGGCAATTTCAAAACTTTAGACCCAACTAAATCGCTGTGGGAGAATATTCAATAGTTTTAGAAAGAATAGCTGAAAAACAGATTAAGCTTCATTTTAAATCTGGCGATAAGGCATCAATTAAAAGAATAAATCAAATCTTCGAAGAACTAAAATCCACTCCCTATTCCGGAATTGGAAGCCCTGAAGCTTTAATATATAGTTTGTCAAAATTTTGGTCAAGAAAAATAAATCAAAAAGACAGAATGATTTACAAAGTGGAAGAAGACATCGTTACCGTTTTCATAATTTCCGCTATGGGTCATAATAGTGATAAGTAAAATGTTAGAAAAAACAGCAAAAAAGATAGATATCCGCTCACTTGATTTAGCACAATTGCAACAGCACTTAGTAGCTATGCAACAACCTGCATTTAGAGCAAAGCAAATTTATCAATGGCTATGGGAGAAATCGGCGATTAGTTTCGATGAAATGAGCAATCTTTCTAAAGATTTGCGTAAAACTTTGGATGAAAATTTTGCCATCAATGCTGTTCAGGTTAATAACTCTCAATTTAGTAACGATCATACCATTAAAAATACCTTTCGCTTAGCTGATGGCAACATTGTGGAAGGAGTTCTAATTCCATTGGAAGATCGTATGACAGCTTGCGTAAGTTCTCAGGTAGGTTGCAGCCTAACCTGTAAATTCTGCGCAACAGGATATATGGATCGGAAAAGGAATTTAAATGCTGATGAAATTTACGATCAGGTTGTATTAATTGATAAACAGGCCAAACAAAATTACAATAACCCCTTAACCAATATTGTATATATGGGCATGGGCGAACCATTGTTAAACTATGCCAACGTATTAAAATCTATCGAACGCATTACCGCACCCGATGGTTTAAATATGAGCTACAAGCGCATTACAGTTTCAACTGCGGGCATTGCCAAAATGATTAAAAAATTAGGCGATGATGGTGCTAAATTTAACCTTGCTCTTTCTTTACATGCAGCAGATGATAAAAAGCGAAATGAGATCATGCCCATTAACGAAGCAAACTCATTAAAGTCACTCGCCGACGCCTTAAAATATTATTTTGCAAAAACCAAAAACCCGGTAACCTATGAATACATCGTTTTCAATCATTTCAATGATGAAATTTCAGATGCAATGGATCTGGCTAAATTTTGCAAGCACATTCCATGTAAAGTAAATCTGATTGAATACAATCCTATTTCTTTCGCTGATTTTACCAATGCGGAGGGTGATAAAATTGATGCTTTTGCCAGTTATCTAAAATCACAAGGTATCACCACCAACATCCGCCGTAGCCGTGGAAAAGATATAGATGCAGCCTGTGGTCAGTTAGCAGTAAAGGAAAGTTAAACTAAATTCCTACTTTTTATCTCCGCTAAAATAGATTCAATCTGTTCAAAATTCGGACGGCTACTCACATCAGCTAAATGACAAGATTCTTTTAATGCAGTCAATGCATGATAAAAAGTATCTTGATCTTTTGATGTATATAATGATAACATATCATCGACTAAATACCCAAAAGCACTTACTTCTATTCGCTCCATGGCATTTGAGAAAGCCGAATGATCCCGCTCATACCGGGTTGCGGCACCAAAATCACCGAATAAGGTTTTTCCACTTTCATCAATCAACATGTTGTGTGCATACAAATCACCATGCATAATACCTTTTTGATGCAAATGATTAGCAACTGAAGATATAGAAGTTAAAATATTGATTATCTGAAAATTAGAAAGTTGTAAATTGTTATCAAATACATCCCTCGTACATGTTTTTAATGATGGCGGATTTCCAAGATTTATGTAATGCTTTGGAATAAGTTCCATTACCAGTCCGGTTTTTGATTCATACGGGTCATCCGTTTTACCAATAATTTTCACCAAAGTATCATGGTCACCCGCTTCAATACTAGAATTCATCTCATCCTCCGGAAAACCATCACTGGTAACATCACCCTTAAATACCTTCACTGCTACATCCTGCAGCATTCCATCCCTTGATGCACGGTAAATCGTTCCTGAAGCTCCTTCACCAAGCTTATCCTGAATTTCTAAACTATCATAAGAAATCAATGGTGCTTCTATTTCCGAATCCGGTGTTCTACTGCAAGGATTTCCAGAAAATGCCAGCCAAGATAGTTTAGGTAAGGATAGTAACCAGTCAGGTAAAATTTCAATTCTATTTGCAGAGAGTCTCAAAAGAGCTAATGATCTACAATGCTGCAATTCATCAGGCAACTCGGTTAATCTATTACCCGCAAGCATCAGCTTCTCCAACCGATGACAATTACCAATGGAGGCAGGTAATACAGAGATCATATTATTGGTTAAGATCAACCATCTTAAATTTTTCCCTATTGCATGATTAGAAATCTGACTAATATGGTTTGCCTTAAAGCCGACAATATCTAGTAAAGGACAATCGCCAAGAACTTCAGGATAAACTGTAAATTTATTATTAGAGCAAAAGAAAACCTTAAGCTTTCGCAGTTTACTAAAATCAGAAGGTAATTCAGATAAGCGGTTAGCAGATAAATCAAGATATTCAAGGGTATCAGCGAGATCTAAAATCTCCATAGGAAAGGTCTCCATATCTGCTGAAAGTTTTAACGAAGTACAACCATTCAGTTCACCACGTTTCAATTGCTCTAATGTTTGCACAATATTTAGGTTTTTACAAAGATAAACTTATAGTATAATATAATATAACGATACCCCTATATGTTGACTCATTTGAGCATCATTGATTATATTTTACGTTTTAGTTACGAATACATTAAGGTTAGATTAGCGTTTTAATAATGATAGATATGTATCTGTCATTTATTAATTTTGATAAATAAAAAAGCTACCCTGATCGCTATCATGAGGCACGAAGCATCTCCAGGCGATGGAAACCTGTCCATCAATAACCGAATAAACTGATATCAATTATTTAGCTATTCTTTATGCCTTTTCGGATTGATCCAATATCTACAAAACAAGATTCTGAATCAAGTTGAGGAAGACGATAGAGAGGTATTCGATAAATACATCTACTCAGTCACTGTCATGCTGAGGCACAAAGCATCTCCATCCGATAGAAACCTACCCTTTAATAACCAAATAAACTGATATCAGGTATCTAGCTATTCTTAATGCCTTTTCGGATTGATGCAATATCTACAAATTAAGATTCTGAATCAAGTTGAGGAAGACGATAGAAGGGTATTCGATAAATACACCTACTCAGTCACTGTCATGCTGAAGCACGAAGCATCTCCAGGCGATGGAAACCTGCCCTTAATAACCAAATAAACTGATATCAGGTATTTAGCTATTCCCTGAGCACCTATTCGGTATTGATCCAATATCTACAAAAAAAGATCCTGCATCAAGTTGAGGAAGACGATAGAGGGCTATTCGATAAATACATCTACTCAGTCACTGTCATGCTGAGGTACGAAGCATCTCTAAGCGATGGAAGTCTGTCCATCAATAACCGAATAAACTGATATCAATTATTTAGCTATTCCTTGATCACCTATTCGGTATTGATCTGATACTACAAAAAGATCCTGCATCAAGTTGAGGAAGACGATAGAGGGGTATTCGATAAATACATCTACTCAGTCACTGTCATGCTGAGGCACGAAGCATCTCCAGGCGATGGAAACCCGTCCGTTAATAACCGAATAAACTGATATCAATTATTTAGCTATTCCCTGAGCACCTATTCGGTATTGATCTGATACTACAAAAAGATTCTGAATCAAGTTCAGGAAGACGCGTGATGGATATACGATGATTTTATGATTGATATTCTTTTCAATATCGCTGTTTCTTGCTTGTTTATGTGCTTTTAACTTAGAACTAAATGAGCAAACTTTGTTTAACTGCTCCTGTCATTCAGAGCGCAGCGAAGAATCCCTAACCTAAGTATTACTTCCGTTAAAACACCACAAACAGTTTTTGATTATGATCACCTGTATAGCTTTAACCAGCCCGCCCTGCGGGCACCCTCCAGTGGAGGAGAATGAACTACGCCATAAAAGCTGTACACCATGCAGGCTGCTTTAGCCTATCCGCTTTAGTCTTTCAGCTTTTTTTTATTATAAACGAAGAAACCCCTGCAGTTGTTACTGCAAGGGTTCTTGTTAAACGCCTCTTGGGCTTTTAAGATTTGGCACCGACCTACTCTCCCACGTGTTACCGCAGTACCATCGGCTCTGGTGGGCTTAACTTCTCTGTT